>Ga0207422_1000330_pt1 | contig 164797 bp, 132 predicted proteins | sample MarCyaLeptolynsp_FD_187757 | JGI IMG/M metagenome (GOLD analysis project Ga0207422, IMG submission 187757) | Marine cyanobacterial communities from Panama - species 1 Leptolyngbya sp. (SPAdes) | ecosystem: Environmental > Aquatic > Marine > Unclassified | place: Panama: Panama City | collected...
GAGAATACGGCGTTGCCATCCATAGCTCCCATCCGGCCCCGCTCAGCGGGCCTGATGGCAACGTAATAACAACCCGCGCAGAGCGCAACCCTAACAGGCGCCTAACGCGCTACGTGTGGTTTGCGCGCGCTCTAGGGCTTTGATGCGCGTTTCGTCTTGCAACTCGATGCGATTGGATACGTCGAGGCTAACGCCGTCGACGCTGACGTGTTTCTTTTTGGCGAGACCGATCCAAAGGTCGCGATACTTGCGGAAGTCGAGCACCTTGAAAGATATGTCGGTGGTGGCGAAGAAGCCATCGCGCACGCGTTCGCGATCGACCCAGCGAAAGTCTTCATCAAAACGCATGTCGGCGGTTTGGATGTCGTCGGAGTCTATTTCAATGTCTTTGATGAACGTTAAGACGTCGCCGACGATGCGCGTATGCTCGCGCGCGACGGCTTCAAGGTCTTTGCCTTTATTGCGGACGGTGATCGACCAGCGCAACGTGTCGGGGGTAGCCTGCGATACGGCGGTGCCGTAAACCGTGATGTGCGGTTGGGTGATTTCGGATTGTTGGGCCAATAAAGGTGATGACGCGAACAACAGCGTGGCGGCGATGGTGAGTCTGGTGATAGGGTTCATATGATGATTCCTTTCAAAGTGATTCGCCATAAGGCGTAATTGATTCAACGCTAAGCGACACAAGATTGCAAAGTGGGATGAGGCGCCAATACCTCATCCACTTCAACTGTGTGGGTTCCGAAACAATGCGCTGTGGCTGAACCCCTCTCTCCAGCCCTATTCCTGCGAGGGAGAGCGAGCAGACGTCTCCCGCATCTTTAATGTGGATGGCGTACTGATCCGCAGCACAGTTATTTCCTGATCTCGTTTGGTCCAGCTTATTCGCCGAGAACAGTGTCGTCTCAGTTAATCAAGAACGATAGAACGAGGCAAACGGTTCTCAAGCTAACCCATCGGCGGTTTTGATCGGAATCGAATTTCTCGAAACCGCGTCGGCTGGGCGGCTCCGCATCGATTTGGTGATTGCGAACGCTGTAGATCGGCAGAAATTGCGGTTTGTGTACCGATAACCGACAGATCGGCGGCGGATCGGCGTCCAAATGGGGCATTAACGCGAAAAACCCCGGTTTTCGCCCGATGTTACTAGGTTGAATGCCAATTCTGGCTTCGCCTAATTCAGGCTGGGTAAATGACAAGGCTGGCTCGACAATTTATGGGCGCTCGATCGACCGAGTTGGTCGGTGGATTCGCGCGCACTCACGTCTGGCGAGTGAGGCTTTTTATCGCGCTGTTCATTTTGCATTTTCCATCCGTCAGTTGGGCCGGGCAGAGCGATTCGGCCGACTCTTCCGGACAGTCGTCGATAGTGATGTTTGTGGCGGGAGGGTTTTTGCTTTTCGCGTTAGGTCTGCTTGCCGGGCGATTGCGCCGATTGGATAACAGGCCGGCAGCGGATTCAAATACGCCCCCCTCCAATCAAACCGAAAAGCAAATGGCCGTTCGCACGATCTTCGATTCAGCGTCGCTGACAGCCATCATGACGGTTGACCTGAATGGTAAGTTTCAGATTTTTAGTCGTGCTGCAGAGGAGATGTTTGGATATCGGGCGGAAGAGGTCATCGGGAAACACGGTCCCGAGATATTTCGTGCCAATGCCGATTTTGTTCGTCGCATGCACGAACTCGAACTCACGATCGCCCCAGATGTAGAGCCAATTAAACAATACAGGGATTACCTCCTCGAAATCGGTCACGACCATTCCGAAGTGCACTATCGACGCAAAGACGGAAGCCGATTTGTCGGCAATCTAAAGGTGTCGGTCATTCGTGATGATGATGGGGTTGCTCACGGGCTGCTCGGGATCGTCACGGACATATCGGCGCAAAAAGAATTCGAACGCCAGGTGTTGGAATCAAAACAACTGTTACAAACGATTCTCGACATTCTGCCGCAACGCGTGTTTTGGAAAGATATAGACTCCAATTATCTCGGGGCGAATAAGACGTTTCTGGAAGACTGCAACACCAAGGATATCATCGGGAAGTGCGACTACGACATGCCTTGGTCGAAAGAGGAGTCAGACTTCTATCGCAACTGCGACCGTCGCGTCATGGACACAGACGTTCCAGAGATCGACATAATCGAAAAACAAACGCAGGCCGACGGTAGTTTACTGTGGGTGTCGACCTGCAAGGTTCCATTGCACGACGTTAACGGAAAGGTCATGGGGATTCTCGGCACGTATATGGATGTGACCGCCGTTAAGCAGGCCGAAGTGCAACTCAAAGAGGCGAAGGAGTTGGCGGAGGCATCCAATCTGGCCAAGAGCGAGTTTTTGGCCAATATGAGCCACGAAATTCGCACGCCGATGACTGCGATTCTGGGGTACACCGACTGTCTGCTTTACGATGCGGAGTACGCCGATTCCAAACAGAAGCGTACGGAAGCATTGCGTGCCGTTCGGCGGAACGGTCGGCATTTGCTCACAATCATTAATGACATTCTCGATCTTTCGAAGATCGAAGCGGGCAAGATGACGGTGGAGCGTTTGCCCACGTCACCTGCCCAGATCATCAGCGAAGTTGAATCGATGATGCGCGTACGGGCTCAAGAAAAATCATTGCCGTTTAAGGTCGAGCTGGTATCGCCAATACCTGCGGAAATCGAGACCGACCCGACGCGTGTAAAGCAGATGCTGATCAATCTCGTCGGTAATGCGATCAAATTTACAGAAAGCGGGTCCGTTTCACTTAAGGCCGAGATTGAAGGTACACCGCAGGAGGCGACGTTGGTATTTCGTGTAACGGATTCCGGTATTGGAATGACGCCCAAACAATGTGAATCCATTTTCGACGCGTTTTCACAGGCGGACTCGTCCACCACTCGACGCTTCGGTGGTACCGGCTTGGGGTTGGCCATTAGTCGTCGCTTTGCCCAGTTATTGAACGGCGATATCGGCGTCGAGAGCGAGGTCGGTCGAGGAAGCACTTTCACGGTTCGCTTCAATGTCGGCAGTATTGTTGATGCTCCGATGGTCGAGTCGCTTAGGTTGGCACCTGAGGTGAGCGAGGCAGACGATTCGCGTGGAAAAGAAGCGATCGCGGATAACAAACCCGTAGATTTAACCGGTATGCGATTGCTGCTTGCAGAAGACGGCCCAGACAATCAGCGTTTGATTGGCTTTTTCCTTCGTCATGCGGGCGCCGAAGTTGAGATTGCCGAAAACGGTAAGCAAGCGAGCGAGCTAGCGCTAAGCACCATGAATAGCGATCGTCGATTCGATGTGATTTTAATGGACATGCAGATGCCGATAGTTGATGGCTACGACGCCACCCGAGAGCTTCGGCAGGCCGGATACGAGAAGCCCATCATCGCGCTGACTGCGCACGCCATGGCCAGCGACCGACAACAATGCCTCGATGCTGGCTGCGACGACTTCGCCAGTAAGCCAATCGATCGAATGGCGTTACTAGCGCTTGTTGAACGGTGGGGGCGAGCAACTGTTTCGTCGTCCTAAGGCTGGGCGTTTGCGCCAAATGGTACATATGTAATCGCGTATGCCAGATTTGATTTAGACGACATATGTGATGCGCCACAACCCAATATTTAAGGGGCTATATTTGATTTTTATTCCGTTGCGTTAGCGACAGAAGATCGCCTTTCAATTACCATGTTCTCGCTACACGGCTAACGGGGGTGTGCGGGATCATGGGGCAATGAGCCAAATGACAAACGGCAGGTTGGTGCTAGAAGACGGCACTGAGTTTCGCGGAAAATTGTTCGGCCATCGTGCCGCCTGTCATGGCGAGGTGGTCTTTTCGACCGGCATGGTGGGCTATGCCGAGTCATTGACCGACCCGTCTTATCGCGGGCAAATTCTCACCTTTACCTTTCCCAGTATTGGTAACTATGGCGTTCCAGATCCCGGTCGCAATGACTGGGGTTTGAATGATGCGTTTGAGTCGAATCGCATCCATGCGTCGGCGGTAGTCGTGGCGGCGCATGCCGATGACGCGACGCATTGGTCGGCGGGGCGTTCGTTTAGCAAGTGGTTGCAAACGAAGGAAGTGCCGGGTATCTCCGGCGTCGATACGCGAGCGCTGACGCAACACCTACGGGATAAGGGCTCGATGCGGGCGGCGCTGATTGCGGATGGTGAAACGCCCGTCTTTAAAGATGATAAGCCGCGCGACCTGATTGCTGAGGTAAGCCTGCCAGAGCCGCGCGAATACGGTCACGATGGGCCGCGGCTGGTGTTGCTCGATACTGGCGTGAAGGAAAACATCATTCGATCGTTGGTAATGGCGGGCGCACGCGTTTTGCGCGTACCGTATAACTTTGATTTCTTCGGCGAAGATTTCGACGGGTTGTTTTTGGCGAACGGACCGGGTGATCCGAAAGATGCAACGGCAAGCATCGACTTGGTGCGCCAGGCACTGAAAGAACGCATTCCACTGTTCGGCATCTGCCTTGGGCATCAGTTGTTGTCGCTGGCCGCCGGGGCGCAAACGTACAAATTGAAATTCGGGCACCGCGGGCATAACCAGCCCTGCTTGGAAGTCGGCACGCGACGCTGCTTTATCACGTCGCAAAATCACGGTTACGCCGTGGATGGTCACACGCTGCCCGACGGTTGGCGCGAATGGTTCGTGAATGCGAACGACAGATCGAACGAGGGTATTCGCCACGACTACTTGCCGGTACGCAGCGTACAGTTTCATCCGGAGGCAGCACCCGGGCCGCGCGACACGATGCATTTGTTTAAGTTGTTTGTGGAGATGGTGCGATGACGGGAAACGGCACGATGTCCACCACGACGACGAAAGGCGTCGCGGCACCGATCAAGGTGCAGTCGGCGCTGATCCTCGGAAGTAGCGCGCTAACGATCGGCCAAGCCGGCGAGTTTGACTATTCCGGCTCGCAGGCGATCAAGGCGCTGCGCGAAGAGGGGATTCGCACGGTTCTGATCAACCCCAACATTGCGACGGTGCAAACGTCCGACGGGTTGGCCGACGAGGTTTACTTTTTGCCTGTCACGCCGGAATACGTTGAGCGCGTGATCGAAAAAGAGAAGCCGGATGCGATCTTGTTGAGCTTCGGCGGTCAAACGGCGCTTAATTGCGGATTGGCGTTGCAGGATAGTGGCGTATTGGCCAAGCACGGTGTGCGCGTGTTGGGCACGAACACGGACGCGATTCGCACGACGGAAGATCGCGGCATCTTTCGCGACGCGATGACGGGTATGGGCCTGAAAGTCGCGGCCAGCATCACGGCCACGAGCGTAAGAGAGGGCCTGCGCGCGGCGGAAGAGATCGGTTACCCGGTGATGATGCGCTCTGCGTTTTCGCTGGGCGGGCTGGGCTCTGGTTATTGCGCCGATGAGAAGCAACTCGGCGAGCGCATGCGCGCGGCGTTTGCGCAGGTGCCGCAGGTGTTGATCGAAGAGTGGCTGGGCGGTTGGAAGGAAGTCGAGTACGAAGTTGTGCGCGACAGCGCTGACAACTGCATCACTGTTTGCAACATGGAGAACCTCGACGCCCTGGGGATTCACACGGGGGAATCGTTCGTGGTGGCGCCGTCGCAAACGCTTAGCGATGTGCAGTATCACGAGTTGCGCACGATCGCGATCAAAGCGGTACGCGGGTTGGGCATCGTCGGTGAGTGCAATATTCAGTATGCGCTCGATCCGCATTCGAACGACTATCGCATCATTGAAATTAACGCACGGCTCTCGCGCAGTTCGGCATTGGCGAGTAAGGCGACGGGGTATCCGTTGGCCTTCGTCGCGGCAAAGTTGGCATTGGGTTATGCGCTGCCGGAGATTCCGAACAAGATCACCGGCGTAACAGGGGCGTGTTTCGAGCCGGCGCTAGACTACTTCGTTATTAAAGCGCCGCGTTGGGACTTTCAGAAGTTTCAGGGCGTATCGACGCGGCTCGGTTCGGGCATGAAGTCGGTCGGCGAAGTGATGGCGATCGGTCGCGGCTTTGAAGAGACGCTGCAAAAAGCCATTCGCATGCAGGATGTCGGCGAGTGGGGCATCTTGCCACAGCCGGATTCGTCTTTTGGTGATTTGGACGACGAGCTGTCGATCGCGAGTGACCGGCGGATGTTGGCAATTGGTCGCGCGTTTCAGGAAGGCTACTCGGTGCAGCGTGTGGCCGAGTTGACGCACATCGACCAGTGGTTTCTCAAGCGCATGAAAGGCTTGGTAACCGTTCAACGCGAGCTTGAAGGCGTGCCTGCGGGTGAAGCATTATCGCCTGAGTTGTTATCAAAGGCGAAGCGGTTGGGGTTTTGCGATGCGCAGATTGCGGCGTTTACCGGTCGGGATGAAGACGACATTCGTCTAAATCGGCGCGAGCACGGCATTCGACCGGTGGTGAAGCAGATCGATACCCTGGCGGCGGAGTATCCGGCGCAGACCAACTATCTGTATTTGACGTATCACGGCAGCGTCGATGACGTTGAATACGGTAAAGGTCCGGCGCCGGTGTTGGTGTTGGGCTCGGGTGCGTATCGCATCGGTAGTTCGGTTGAGTTCGATTGGTGCTGCGTCACGGCGGTGCGCATGTTGCGGCAACGTGGCTTGACGACGTTGATGCTCAACTGCAATCCGGAGACGGTAAGCACCGACTACGACGAATGCGACAGACTGTATTTTGATGAAATCTCATACGAAACGGTGTTGGAGCTTGCGAATTTAGAGCAGCTGCGCGGCGTGGTTGTTTCGTTTGGCGGGCAAACCCCGAATTCGTTGGTACCCAAACTGCATAACGCGGGTTTGCCGATCATGGGCACGCCGGCCGAGTCGATCGATCGCGCCGAAAGTCGTGACCGGTTCTCGGCGCTGTGCGACGAGCTTGGCATCAAGCAACCGGCATGGTGCGAAGCGTCGTCGCTTGAAAACGCGATGGCGTTTGCGGATCGTGCGGGATACCCGGTGTTGGTGCGGCCGAGTTACGTGTTGTCGGGCGCGGCGATGGCCGTCGTGCAGGATCACGATGCGCTCAAGACGGTGTTGCAAAAGGCGGCGGCCGTTTCGCCGGACCACCCGGTGGTGATCAGCAAATTCGTCGAGGGTGCGAAAGAAATCGAGATCGACGGCGTTGCGGCCGATGGTGAAATTGTCGCGTATGCGATTAGCGAACACGTCGAAAATGCGGGCGTGCATTCGGGCGATGCGACGTTGGTGTTACCGCCGCAGCGCACGTATGTTGAGACGATTCGGCGAGCGCGCATGATCGCGCGACGGTTGGCGGCGGCGTTGAAAATTTCGGGTCCGTTTAACTTGCAGCTGTTGGCGAAAAACAATCGCTTGATGGTGATCGAATGCAACGTGCGCTCGTCGAGATCGTTCCCGTTTGCATCGAAGGTGTTGGATATCAACCTGGTCGGATTGGCGACGCGGGCGCTGTTGGGTGAACGCGTGTCGGCGACAGTGCCGTCGGTATTGGAACTCGACTATGTGGGCGTGAAGGCGCCGCAGTTTTCGTTTAGTCGATTAAAAGGCGTCGATCCGATTCTGGGGATCGAGATGGCGAGTACCGGCGAAGTGGGGTGCATCGGTGCCGATATGGACGACGCGCTGTTGAAGGCGATGCTCTCGGTCGGCTTTCGAGCGCCGGTGCGTGGGGCGTTGTTGAGTACGGGCACGATCGACCAGAAAGCCGAGTTTCTCGACGAAGCGCGACTGTTGTCTAAATTGGGCGTGCAGCTTTTTGCAACGGGTGGCACGGCGGCTTTCTTGGAGAAGGCGGGCATTGCCGTAACGCCGGTGGCATGGCCGTTGGACGAAGGCGAACCGAACGCGACGGATTTGATTCAAGGCGGCGCGCTCGATTTGGTCGTGAACATTCCGAAAGACGCCAGCGAACGCGAGCTTGAGAATGACTATCGCATCCGTCGCGCAGCGATCGATTGCGGTGTCCCGCTGGTTACCAATATTCAGTTGGCGCGGCAGTTCGTGCGTAGCTTGGTTGCGTTCGGCGAGCGCGGCTTGGCGATCAAAAGCTGGCGCGAATACCGCGGCGGCGGGGCGAAGACAATGGACGAAACGCCGTTGTTGTTTTGATCGTGACTGGGACTGATTCTGTTGGTGGCTATATGGGTGAGAATGAATAAATCGGATTTTTTGCTTGTAAGGATCCCGAACTGATATAATCGCAAGCGGTTATAGCTTTTTGGAGAGGATCATATGACCAAGGTTTCATTTGAGATTTCCGATAACGATCACGAACGCTTGGTTCGACTTGCCAAAGATGAGGGGAAGTCGATAAGTGAATTCGTTTTAGATCGTTTAAAGATTGCGATGGCGGAACGCGCTGACGCTGATGATTTTAAGCAACTAGAGACGATTTTGGATGACCGGCTGCGACAAGCTGCGTCGGGCAAGGTGAGTGACCGTAGCGTTGCTGATATCTTCGAAAGCGCGCGGCTTGAAAACAATGGCTAAGTATGCCCTGTCGGTCGAAGCAGAGGCCGATTTATATGCGATTGCCCTATATACATTGCGTAAGTGGGGGCCGGATCAGCTAAGACGGTACGAGGAGAGTTTGGAAAAGCACTTTCGATCGCTTGCGTCGGGGGATGTAAGAAGCCGAGTCGTGTTTGAGCACCGAAATGATATATTCGTATCCCGGTGCGAACATCACTACGTTTTTCATGTAATGCAGCCTGATGGAGAGCCATTGGTGCTCGCAGTGTTCCATGAAAACATGAATTTGATGACGCGCCTGCGCGAGCGACTAAATCAATAAGGTCAGCAATCGGCCAAGATCACTATTTGCCTACAACAACCCCTTCAACGTTTCCACCACGTAATCCACTTCCTTCTCCGTCAGCGCATTATGAAACGGTAGCGCGATCGTCCGCGCGGCAACGCGTTCGCATACGGGGAAGTCGCCTTCTTTATAGCCGAACATTTCTTTGTAGAACGGCTGCATGTGGATCGGTGCGAAGTAGTTGCTGCAACCGACGCCTTTTTCGCGCAGGTTCATGATGATGTCGTTACGCTGGTTTTCCGTGTAGTCGTCGGTGAGTTTGATGACGAACACGAACCAACTGCGGGCGCCGGCTTCGTCGTGGCGCTGCACTTCGATGCGTGACTCATCTTTCAGGCGTTCGAGATACATCACGGCGACGCGGTCCCGTTTAGATAGAATTTCGTCAACGCGGCGCACTTGTTCGACGCCGATGGCGGCGGCGATATCGCTGAGGCGATAGTTGTAGCCGAGCCGTTCGTGCGAAAGCCAACCCATGCCGGTGTCGCGACCCTGGTTGCGCATTGAGGTGCACAAGCGCGCGATCTCGTCGTCGTTGGTGACAATCATGCCGCCTTCGCCAGTGGTGATCTGTTTGTTGGGGTAGAAGCCGAATACGCCCGCGTCACCAAAGGCACCGGCCATGCGACCGTTGCGGCTGCTGCCGAGGGCTTCGCAACAGTCTTCGATAACGCGCAGGTTGTGCTTCTTGGCGATCGCCTCGAACTGTTCCATCTCGGCGACTTCACCGAATACATCCACGGGAATGATCACGCGCGACTTGGCGGTCACGGCGGCTTCGGTCGCGGCGGGGTCGAGGTTCCACGTGTGCGGGTCAATATCGACGAGCACGGGCTTGGCGCTTTCAAAAATGGCGCAATTGGTAGAAGCAATGAAAGAGAACGGCGTCGAGATCACCTCGTCGCCGGGCTGAACGCCCATGGCGCGGATGAGTAGATGCAGGCCGCAGGTGCCGCTGGAGACCCCGATCCCGTGCTTGGTGCCGACGTAATCGGCTAGGGCACGCTCAAATTCCTCGATTTTGGGGCCTAGCGACAGCCTTCCCGACTGCAAAACCTCGGTTACAGCGTTGATTTCAGCCTGTGAAATGTCGGGTCCGGACAACGAAACCTGCATGGGTGCTCCTCGGGCGGGAATGGCGATCTAATCTGGCTTATCGACCGTCGAATTGGGAGAGATTGGCTACCGGTTTGACGATCATAATTCTCTTTTTGAAACCGTCTTAGGAAAAAAGAAGTTCCTTGACAGGGCAAAACAGCCCCGAAATAATCTCATTGGCTTCGACGTAATTTAGGTGAAGTCTGGGAGATTCACCAGCCACTGATAAACGGCGGCGTTTTGGCGACCGCCGAATTTTTGAGCCTGACATTGTGAAATACTTCACGAAGTCACAGGCCTAAAGGCAAGCAACCCAGTCGTGACAACGGACTCCACGACAACGCAACCCGCCGGTTCGATTGAACCCGGCGCGGCAACAACGGCACCCATGACGACGTCATTGATGGCGCGGCTTTGGATTGTGCCCGCGATTGTCGTGGCCGTGATGATCGGTGTTGCGATGGTGGTGATTCTGTTTGGTGCTTCTTCGGTCAGTAAGAAAGCCTCTTTCAAAGAACTCCTCGCACAAATCGAAAGCGACTCGGGGGCGCGTTCGTTAAGCGGCACCGTCTTGTCGCCGCGCGCTAAGCAAACGTGGCAGGCCGCTCAGGAACTTGCCGTTCGCATTAAGAACGGCGACCTGACGGAGGACGATCGGCAAGCCGCGCTGGCCGGTCTCAGCAAGGTCGTACGCGGCTTGGACGGTGCGGGTTCGACCGCGTCGGGTGATCCGCGAGCGGTCGAAGCGAGCATGGCCCTGCGGCAGTTCTTGGTGATTGCGTTGGCTCGGTTAAAGGTGCCCGAAGCGATTGAACCGATTGCCGGCTTGCTCGATGAAGAAGATGCCGACCTGCGGCGAATCGCATTGCAGGGTTTGGCCGAGATGCACGATGTGCAAGGTGTGCAGGCGCGGTTGCCGGCGATGTATCCGTTGTTGGACCCCGGCCAGCCGACGGAAGTCCGCATGGTCGCGGCGTTGGCAGTGGCGGCTGTTGCCGACCGTTTCGATGACGATTCGATTCGCCAGTTGAACCGAATGTCGGCGGACGATGTCGAGGTTCGGCTGGCTAAAGCGACGGCGCTCGCAAATCTGGGCAGCACCAGTTCGAAACTTACCCTGTTAAATATGCTCGATCGCCAGTTTTGGCAGGGGCTGAACATCGATGTCGGCCAGGGCAGCGGCGCGACGCGGAAATTGTCGGAGCGTGAAATTTCGCAACGCATTTGCGGAATCGCTCCGGTCGCCGCGCGGTTGCAACTTCCTGACATTAACGAGATGCTTGAAGAATTGGCTGCGAACGATCCCGTGTTGCAAGTGCGCGAAGCTGTTCGGCAGGCACTGGATGAAGCTGCGGCTGCCGATGAGGCGACCGTGGGGCACGTGGGGTAGTCGCACCCGTTAGCGGTTGCACCTACACTGCAATCGCGCGATAGTTCGGGCTTGGGCCCGGGTGAATGAAAAGGTAGCAATATGCCAACCAAAGACGTCGTCACCAAAGTATGGATCGACCCGGGATGTATCGTGTGCGACGCATGCGAGACGACCAGTCCCGATGTGTTCGAGGTCCAGCACGAAAACGATACGTGCATCATTCGCCCCGCAGCGCTCGATGCTGAATTTACCAAGCCGCGCACCGGCGAGATTATTGAGGCCGCCGAAGAATGCCCGGTCGATGTCATCAAGTTTGAGACCGTTCAGGTTGAGATGACGGAAGCAGAAGTTGCCGCCGCCGACAAGGCAGCGGCGGGCGGTGGAGCGGCGGCAGGTGCCGGCGCGAGCGGCGGTGATGCAGCTGCGAAGAAAGAACCGCCCAAGCCGAAAGAAGTTGACCCGGCGATTCAGGCATTGTTGGCCGCAACGACGGTACGCGGCGGTCACGTGGTTATGAACCGCGGAACCGAAGGCTTGCCCGAGAATTTGCAGGGTAAAGCGACGATGTCTGCCGACGCGGCGACATTGCCGCCCGACGCACGCCACACGAAGGTGATGGACAAGGCGCGGCCGGATAAAAAGCAAAGCAGCGATGATATGTCGCGGCGCGATTTGATGTTGATTGCGGGTTGGGGCTCGTTGGGGTTCGTGACGTTGGCCGGTGGCCCGTTGGCGTTTGCCCGCTTTATGGCGCCGAACGTTCTCGAAGTTGAAGACCCTAAGGTGCGCTGCGGTCCGCTCAGCAAATACGTGGCACTGGCACCGGGCGAAGTCAATGAAGATTATAAACCGGTGAAGCCCAGCGGCTTCTGGATCATCCGTCAGGAAGACCGCATTGCGGCGCTGTCGATCATTTGTACCCACCTCGGTTGTATTCCGTCCTGGTTGCCGAACGATCGGAAGTTTAAGTGCCCTTGTCACGGTAGCGGTTTCAAGCAGAACGGCACGAACTTCGAAGGCCCTGCACCGCGACCGTTGGAGCGCTTCAAGATTTACCTCGAAGGCGATGAAGTGATCGTCGACCGTTCGAAGAAATTCCTTGCGATGGGGCCGACGGATATTGCCGTGTGGAACGATCCCGAGGCGTACATCCCGGTTTAGGGTTGACGGTTGAACTCAGCGAGGCCGCTTTCGATGTGATGCGGCCTCGATGCACATAGCGAAAGCGATAACGAGCGAATTCATGAGCGTATTCGGAAACATCGGTAAGTACATCACCGAGAGTCAGGTTTGGGGCTCGGTTTTTCGACACGGCATTCCGCGCGACCGACGAACGCGCGCGATGGCGGTGTTGAGCAACGTCTTTCTGCACTTGCACCCGGTGGCGGTGCGCAAGAGCGGCATTCGCCTGTCGTTTACGTGGTGCATGGGGGGGCTAACGTTCTTCCTGTTCCTCGCGGAAACGATCACCGGCGTGTTGCTGATGTTCTACTACCGACCGGTGGTTGAATACGCGTATAGCGACATCATCAGTTTGCGCTCGCACGTGACGCTCGGTCTGTTGCGTGAAATCCACCGCTGGGGTGCGCACGCGATGGTGATTGCGATTTGGTTGCACATGCTGCGGGTGTTCTTAACCGGCAGCTATAAGCCGCCGCGCGAATTCAACTGGGGCGTGGGTGTTATCCTGCTCGTGCTAACGCTGTTGCTTTCGTTTACCGGCTATCTGCTGCCGTGGGATCAGCTCGCGATTTGGGCTATTACGGTCGGTTCAAACATGGCCCGTGCGACACCATTCTTAGGGCATGAAGGTCCGGGGGCGCAGCTATTGATGATCGGCGACGTGCCGCTGATGCACGCCGGATCGGACGCACGCTTCCTGTTGTTGGCGGGTACGTCTGTCGGGCCCAACGCGTTGCTGCGCTTCTATGTGTTGCACTGCATCTTTATTCCGCTGGTCGTGTTGGTGTTAATCGCCGTGCACTTCTGGCGCATTCGCAAGGACGGCGGAATTTCCGGCCCGCTATAAGCGACGGTCGGTGATGCTGTTGAAAGCTGTGAAACTGAGATCGGTAGTGGGCGGTTATCACTACCATACCAATAGGCGATGAAAAACATGATGTTTGACATGCTGGCATCCGGAGGCGGCGCCCCAAGCACGGGGCTGAGCGCCATGATCAAGGATGTACTCAATGCGAGCAGCGTCCCAGAGATCTTCGTGCCGATCATGACGGTACTGACGATCGTCTTGCTGTTGACGTATCGCACGTGGACCAAGCCCAAGATTGCGGCTGGCTTGGCGTTGTTGTTTGTCGCCTTTTATATGTGGTCAGCGACCGACCCGAACTTTTTGAAGATCATCGTCAAGCCCGACAACGTGCCGATCACCATCATGCTGGTGGCAACGGCATTGGTTACGTGGGTGGCGTTTCGGCAGGCTGCAATTAACGACCAACGACTCGAACGCGGCGAACCGCTTATTGAAAGTGGTGCCGATGATAAGGTCCTCGTTTGGCCCGACTTGGTGTACACCGAGTTGATTTGTCTGGTGTTGTGTTCGGTTGTGTTGGTGGTGTGGGCGATCTTGCTAAAAGCACCGCTGGAACCGCCGGCCAACCCGACGAACATTCCGAACCCGTCCAAAGCACCTTGGTACTTCCTCGGTCTGCAGGAATTGTTGGTCTATTTCGATCCGTGGATCGCCGGTGTGTTGTTGCCGACGTTCATCCTGGTCGGTCTGTTGGCCTTGCCTTATCTCGATAAGAACCCGCTCGGTAACGGTTATTACACGTTCAAGCAGCGCAAGTTCGTTATCTGGATGTACATGTTCGGTTGGGTCGTACTTTGGATCGTGTTGATCGTGCTCGGTACGTTCTTGCGTGGTCCTAACTGGAACATCTTTGGCCCGTATGAAGCATGGGATCCGCACCGTCCGGCGGCATTGTTGAACATCAACGTGTCCGACGTGTTCTGGGTCGTGTTGCCTGAAAAGACGGGGCTTTGGAAGCCGGGCTTGCCGACCGAAGGTATCGGTCCGATTCCGGCATTCATCATTCGCGAAGCGCCGGGTCTGGTGTTGTTGGGTGGCTACTTCTTCGTGCTGCCGGTGGTTTTGGCCAGCACGATCTTCCGCAAGATCTATCGAGATATCGGCTTCATCCGTTACGTCATCTTCTGGTTGATCATCAGTTGGATGTTCCTCGTGCCGGTGAAGATGGTCTTGCGCTGGTTGTTTAACCTGAAGTACTTCGTTTCGATCACCGAGTGGTTCCTGAATATTTGATTGCGTGGTCGGCGCGTTTGAACGCCGACGACGCGGCAAGAAACTGAGAGCATCATGCCGGTTACTGAAAATACCTTGTGGAACATGCGGCGCCTGAATCTGGTCTTCGGCGTTTCGGCGCTGTTGGGCCTGATATCGTTCTTTTGGATGATGAAGCACGATATCGAACGACCTTGGCGCGAAATGCAGACGCAGTTCTTCAACGCGCGATCCTCGCTGTATCACCTGACGGCCGTTACTTACGAAACGCCGGAGAAACAGGCTGAATACAAGAAGCTTAAAGAAGACGTCGAGCAGGCCGAAGCCGCTTTGGAGCAGGACGCCGTTGCCGACGAATTGGCCGCGCTGAACAAACGGCTCAACACGCTCGAGGGTGAGTTGCAAGGCGTTTCGCTTTCGTTTGGTAACACGAACGCAAAGCTCGGCGTGCAGATCTTTCATCTTCAGGAAGCGACGGGTATTCAAGGCAAGTCGGGCCATGCCCTAGAAGAAGTTGAGGAAGAATACGACCGACTGGAGGCCCGCGTCGCGGAGTTGAAGGCCAAGAAGGAAGACCTTGAAGACACGATCAAGGGCATCAAGGCGCAGGTGAAAGAAATTCGCTCACCTTTGGCCGCTGCCAATCGCAACCTGCAGGACTTTGAGAAGGGCTTGAACGATGCGCGCAGCTCGGCGGAGCGGTTCGGTCCGGGTGTGGTACGCTCGCTATTGAACGCGCCGATTATTGACTTCGCACCACCCAAGGGTGTGCCGGGTCGTCAAGAAGTGAAGAACCTCTTTATGCCGGAACTTCGCTTCGATATGAACTTTACGGATACGTATCTCATCGACCGCTGCACGACGTGTCATATCGCGATCGATAAGCCGGAGTTTACACGCGACAATCTGGTCGATCAGGCGCAGCAGGCGATGTTGGTCGAGAAGGTCGCCGAGGTTATCAAGCGCGAAAACGAAAAGCTGCTGCAAGAGTTGGATCGCAAGCTCGCCGATGTTGATGCATCGATCAACGACGGCAAGCCGCAGTTCATCAATGCCTTTGTGCACGCAACCAATAAGTGGTTGATCACATCGGGCCGACCGCGCATCAGTACCGAACAGGTGCAGCGCGCTTTCGAGGATAAGACGCCCGATCGCGGCACGATTCAATCCGAGATCGAAAAGCAAGTTCGCGCCATCTTGGCCGCCGCGCCGCCGAAGGTCGGTGACGATCGCCCGCTTCGTTGGGATGAGATGACCGAGGACGAGAAGGACCGGTACTTCAAGGCGTTGATGGCGTCGATGAATTGCTATCTCGAAAACAACGACGAGCAGGAACGCCCGAAGATCGAATTCGGCAAGGTGCTCGAAGCACACCCGCGGCTCGACCTGTTTGTCTCGCCGACGTCGCCGCACCCGATGAACAAGATGGGCTGCACCGTCTGTCACGAAGGTTCGGGACAGGAAACCGACTTCATCATGGCGGCCCACACGCCTAAGTCGGAAGAAGAAAAGGAAGAGTGGGCGCACAAGTATGTCGTCAAAGAGGCGGGCATTCCGCTGACGTCGTGGCACGTGGTGGAAGAATTTTGGGAACGGCCGATGCTCAAGTCGGAGCATATCTCGGCCAGTTGCCGCAAGTGCCACCAACAGGTCTACGACCTCGAGAATTACAAGACGGCCTCCCTCCCCGAAGCACACAACGTGGTCGAAGGCCGCGATCTATTCGGCAAGGTCGGCTGCATCAACTGTCACAACATCGATGGCATGAGCGACTATCGAAAGGTCGGCCCCGATCTGAGCTACGTCGCCAGCAAGCTCGACTCGCCGTTCATGGAACGTTGGATCGAATACCCCAACGAGTTCCGACCGTCGACGCGCATGCCGCACTTCTTCCGACAGGAAAACAATGAAGTGCCGCCGTCGGTGGGTAGTGCCGCCGAAGGCGATTCGGAAACATATAACGAATTCGATCCGACGCCGGTATTGCGAACGGAAACCGAAATCCAGGCGATCACGGAATACCTGAACGTATTCTCGAAGTCGTGGGATCCGGAGCCACTGCCCGAAGGCATCGAAGGCGACGCAAAGCGCGGTGAAGAACTGTTCACGCAGATCGGTTGCTTGGCTTGTCACGTCAATCTGGATGCGACCGACCCGCTCGATGACGACGGTCGCACCTTCGCCGAAACCTGGCTTGTTAAAGACATCGCCATGGAGAAGGCGTGGGCTAAGGTCGAGCAGATGCGCAAGGATGGCACTGCGCCGGAAGTCGATCAGTACGAAGAAATAATCGACGGCGAAATGGAAGCGGCGAAGGCCGATTTCGAATCGATGTCGAAGAACGATCGCGTTAGATATGCGGCGCGACAGTTCACGCGTAACAAGCGACAAAAGGCACTGCTCGAAAGCAAGACCGAAGCGTTCCTTGCTGAGAACGATCTGAAGCCGGCTCCGCATACGGACGTGGCCGATCCGTTCAAGCTGTACGTTCCGCCCGAGTTTACCCGCCAAGGCCCGGAATTGTCGGGCATGGGTTCCAAGTTGGTTCCCGAAGATGGCAACGAAGCGCAAACGCAACACGGTATGCGTTGGCTGTACAACTGGCTCAAGCATCCGCGGCACTACGCGTCATACACGTTGATGCCGCAGATGTTCCGCGACAATTATTACCAATTGGAGGATGCGGAAACCCAGGCACAGAAGAACGATCAGGACATGCTCGACGTGGCGGCGTATTTGCTAACGCTGCGAAACGACGGGTTCGACCAGACGCCGATTGCCGACGACGGCGAACATCGCGACATGCGCGAGCAGCTTATTCGCGATCTACTCGGCGGTCAGAACACGGCGACGGTCGTTGAGTTAATCGTGAACGACGAGAAGTCGTCGGATGCGTCGGCATACGGTCCATTGACCGAGTCGATCGTGAACCAGACGTATCGCTCGTTTGGTGGTGGCGACGAAGGTCGTCAACACGTGGCGGCGCTACTCGAAGAGAAGGCACCGACGCTGGAACAGCGGCGTAAGCTGTTCCTCGGTATGAAGATGGTGAGCCACTACGGTTGTTACGCCTGTCATACCATCGCCGGTTTCGAAGATGCGTCGCGGCCGAGTATCGACTTGTCGCAATGGGCGCAGAAGTTTATCAGCCAGCTCGACTTTGCGTTTTTCTCGCCGATCTTCGATCACGAGCGCGAAGAAAAGCCCGATGTGTTCGAACATCTTTATCGTCAGGACGATCCCGCGTTTTCGCATCTGGTGCGCGATACGGCGGAGGATGCCGATGCTCTGATCGCACACGCGAAAGATGAAAACTCGTTTGCCGGTAACCCCGAGCAGCAAATCCTGCATAACCATGCCTCGTTTGCATACCACAAGATTCGCAACCCGCGCATTTGGGATCGCAACAAGCCGCGCAAGCCGTACGAAAAGTCGAAAATGCCGAACTACTTCTTCACCGATGAAGAGGCGCAGGCATTAACGGCGTACGTGTTGTCACGGCGCGAAGCCAATGTTCGTGAATCTGTACAGATCGATTACGACGATACGCCCATCGGTCGCGTGGCCCGCGGTCGCGAAGTGTCGCGGCAGTTGAACTGTATCGGTTGTCATACGATCGAAGGCAACCATTCGGCGACCATTCATCAGTATTACTCGATGGATACATCGCTGTCGGATACCAACCCGATCAGCCAGCGCTTCCGACCGCCGCTCCTCTGGGGTGAAGGCGCGAAGATTCAGAACGATTGGTTATTCACGTTCCTGAACAATGTTGAGATGTTGCGCCCGTGGTTGAACGTGCGGATGCCGAGTTTCTATCTCAGCAATGAGGACACCACGGCATTGGTCGAGTACTTCGCGGGTCTGGCTCAAACCGAGTCGGAAAATCTCGATGACGCGTTGCTGCCCGTCGTGAAGTACATGCAGCAGGTGAAATCGGGTGACATGCCCGACGCCGATCCGCATTGGTTCTTCCGCGACAATCTCGAAGATCAGGCGGCGTTCTTGAAGGAGTACGCGCTGCGCCACGAACAGGCGACGCGGTATGACTTCGATGATTCGCAAGCTGAAAATCGCGAAGAGCGCGCCGAAGCGCTGACCTTCGGGTTTGAAAAAGCCATCGAGCGTGCGCACTTCCTGGAGAATGTGTACGACATTCCGTATCCGTTTACGGATAAGGAAACGCACCGAATCGTCGACGAAGAACGGTATAAGTTGGGCGAGCAGTTCTTCTACGATCTGAAGTGTTTGGCCTGTCACGTGGCGGGCGATCCGTCGCAGCCGGGCACGACGACTGAGATCAAAGCACCGAACTTCGCGCTGACGTGGAAGCGACTGCGATACGAGTGGGTGCAGAAGTGGCTCTATAATCCGAAGGCGCTGCAACCCGGAACCAACATGCCGCAAATCTTCCCGGGCGGTAAATCGTTCTTCGCGGATTACCCGGAGGATGTGCGCAAGGAAAAAGAAGCGCTATACGGCGAGACGGCAGAAGAACAGGCCAAGTTGTTGGTTGACTATCTGTTCACGCTCGGCGCACGCGGTGATACGGCGATTCAGCCGGGGGCTGTTGAGGCCCAGCAGAAGGCTAAGGAAGCTGCAGAGCAGGAAGGCGATTTGGATATCGACTTCGGCGGCGGCGATGAGGAAGAATCGCTCGACGATATTGAGTTTTAGCGGTCCGAGATTGGCTCGCGAACCGCTAACAGTTGTGCCACAATGGTGTCCGTAAAGGATGTGAGATGCTATTGCCGCACGTGGGATTAGCATACGGTTAAACCATGCATCGCTGGGGCGAAAGCCCGACGGTGCCGGACATCTTTTTTCGAACAAGGAGAATGTGATGCTCAAATCAATCAAGCACATCGCCGTGACGATGTTGACGGTCGCGTTGATCAGCAACGTGGCTCTGGCAGAAGGCAAGAAGGGTACCGCAACGATTAAGGGCAAGGTCACGACCGGCAAAGGCCTCAAGATGGCGCCGATCAAGATGAATGCCGACCCGACGTGCAACAAGTTGAACGAAAACAAGAAGCCGCCGGTGCTCGATCCGGGTAAGGTCATTTACAAGAAGCAGGGCAACGCCGTTCCGGACGTGTTCGTTTGGATCAGCAAAGGTGCCGACAAGTTCGATGCACCGGAAGAAGCCGTCGTCATCGACCAGAAGGACTGCATGTACGTCCCGCACGTATTGGGCATGATCGCCGGTCAGAAGATGGACATTAAGAACAGCGATCCGTTGAACCACAACGTTCACTCGCTGGCCAAGAAGAACCCGCAATTCAACTTCGCTCAGGCCCAACCGATGACGAAGTCATTGGATGGAAACGACACGTTCACCCGCACCGAAGATGCCATCAAGATCAAGTGCGACGTGCACAGTTGGATGTCGTGCTACGTGTTCGTTCTGGATCATCCGTTCTTTGCCACGACCAAAGGTCACTTGACCACCAAAGACAACAGCACGTTCGGCACCTACGAAATCAAGGAAGTGCCGGCCGGTAAGTACACCGTCTCGATCTGGCACGAAACGTTGGGTGAGATGAACCAGAAGGTGGAAGTGAAGGACGGCGAAGCGTTGGAGTTGAACTTCGAATTCGACAAGAAGGCTCAGGCCCCGCGCGAATTCAAGGAAGTTACGTTTGCCCGCAAGGTCGACGCGTCTGCCACGACGGAAGCTCCGGCCAAGTCGTGCTGCGCCAAGAAGGCCGACGACGCTTCGGCCAAGTAACTTCAATCGATCGTTGCTCGACCCATTGCTGATTAGCAGGTCGCGCATCTAATAAAATCATGCATCGGCCGCGCGCTCGAAGTGGGCGCGCGGCACGATGCGATTCTTGCTTTTGTTCGTTGGGAGATTGCGAGCATGCAATTGTTGGCACAGGCAACGGAAATCGCGCCTTACGCAAACTGGATGCCGCCGATGCTGTCGGAGCACGGCGGGCAGATCGATAATCTAATTTCGATTCTGCACATCTTCATGGCGATATTGTTCGTCGCATGGGGCGTGTTTTTAACCTACACCGTGATTCGGTTTCGCGCCCGCGCGGGTCACAAAGCCGAATATCATCCGGTGAAGGGCAAGGTGTCGAAGTACGCCGAAGTCGGCGTCGCTTTGTTTGAAGCATTTCTGCTGCTCGGTCTCTCGATGCCGGTGTGGGCGCAATACAAGAACAATCCGCCGACCGCAGACGATCGAGTAGAAATCCGCGCAATCGGTGAGCAGTTCCAATGGAACTTCCACTATCCGGGGCCGGACGGCGTGTTTGGACGCACCAATGCCAAGTTTATTGACGCGGCCAGCAATACGGTCGGCCTCGATCCGGATGACCCGGCCGGTAAGGATGACATTCAAACCATCGGAGAGATGCATCTTCCCGTCGGCAAGCCGATTTACGTGCGTGTTAGCTCGAAAGATGTAATTCACTCGTTCGCCATTCCGACGATGCGCGTCAAGCAGGACTGCATCCCCGGTATGGAAATCCCGATCTGGTTCACGGTGAAGGAAGACGCCACGACCGAGCGCGTGAAGCGTGAAATGATTCAGGAATTCCCGCTCGCAAAGGCAACGTGGTATCGCCTACGGCACCACGTTGCGGTCGAAGATTATCAGGATGAAAGCGGCCAGGTCATTCTGAAAAAGGGCGAAGGTATCGGCCTGTCGCGCGAAGCCGGCGAGAAGAAACTCAAAACGCTGCGCGACGTGACGGACACGATCAAAATGCAGCCGCGCAACCCGCTGGAAATCATCTGCGCGCAGCTATGCGGTAACAGCCACTTCAAGATGAAGGCACAAGTGTTCACCTACGACGACGCCGGGTATCAGGCGTGGATGGACAGCGCCGTGCCGAAGGAAGTGGAAATCGACTTTGGCGATTTCTAATCGCCGCGGTACGTGAGACACGATATTCATCCCGTCGGGCACGGCGTTCGACGGGCAAATTTGATAGATTCCGAACACGGCGGTTTATCCAGTGATGGCCGAGTTGTTCAGCCCCAGGACCTGACGGATTATGAGTGATCACAGTCACGATCTTCCTTTCTGGAAAAAGTACATCTTCTCCGTCGATCACAAGGTGATCGGCATTCAATACACCGTGACGGCGTTGGTGTTTCTCGCCATCGGCTTCGGCATGATGTTGGTGATGCGCTATCAGTTGGCGTATCCCAATCAGCCGATTCCGGTGATCGGGCAATTCCTCGGCGAGCCGATCGTGGCGGCGGTCGAAAACCCCGACACGGGCGAAACCGGCTACGTGCTAACCGGCGACGGGTATAACTCGTTCGGCGCGATGCACGGGACGATCATGGTCTTCCTCGCGATCGTGCCGTTGGCCGTGGGGGGCTTTGGTAACTTCGTGTTACCGTTGCAATGCGGCGCGCCCGATATGGCGTTTCCCAAGTTAAACATGGCCAGCTACTGGACGTATCTGCCCGGCGGCATCTTTATGATGTTCGGCTTTTTTGTGAAAGGCGGGGCGGCCAACAGTGGGTGGACGTCGTATCCGCCGTTGGCAAATATCGCGACTACTGGCCAGACGATCTGGCTATTGGGTATGGTGATTCTGATCACCTCGTCGTTGCTCGGTTCGGTGAACTTTATCGTGACGGCGATTCAACTGCGGGCCAAGGGGTTGTCGTTTTTCCGTTTGCCGTTCTTCGCGTGGGCGCAGTTGGTTACGGCCTTCTTGCTGCTTTTGGCATTCCCGCCGTTGGAAGCCGCCGGTATTTTGCAGTTGATGGACCGCGTCGCGGGTACGTCGTTCTTCGATCCGGGCGGTCTGATCGTTTCGGGTGTCGAACAAAACACCGCCGGTGGTGGTAGCCCGCTCTTGTGGCAGCACTTGTTCTGGTTCCTGGCCCACCCCGAAGTGTACGTGTTGATTCTGCCGGGCCTCGGCATCATCTCCGAAGTCATTGCCAACAACACCCGCAAGCCGCTCTGGGGTTATAAGTCGCTGGTGTATTCGGCGATCTTCCTTGGCTTCATGTCGTTTATCGTGTGGGCGCATCACATGTTTATGACGGGTATGGGCACCACGCTTAGTACGTTTTTCCAAGCCACGACGATGATCATTTCGGTACCGTCGGTCATTATTCTGACGTGTCTGATCATCAGCCTCTGGGGCGCTTCAATTCGCTTTACCGTGCCGATGCTGTTTGCGTTGGCATTCTTGCCGATGTTCGGTATCGGTGGCCTGACCGGTCTGCCGCTTGGGCTTACTGCGTCGGATATCCACTTGCACGATACGTATTACGTCATTGGCCACTTCCACTATGTCGTGGCCCCCGGCACGATCTTCGCGATGTTTGCCGGAATTTATTACTGGTTCCCGAAGGCTACGGGCCGCAAGATGAATGAATGGCTCGGCCGCATTCACTTCGCCGGTTCGTTCGTGTTCATTAACGCCGTGTTTATGCCGTTCTTCTTCATGGGGATGGCGTCGGTTCTGCGTCGTCAGTTCGACCAAACCGAAACGCTGCACGGTGCGGCCGTCCAAGGACTAAGCGTGATGTCGACGTGGGGGGCATTCGGCCTTGCCGCGTTCCAGTTGCCGTTCGTGATCAACTTCTTCTGGAGTTGTTTCGCCGGTGAACGCGTCGGTGCGAACCCGTGGGAAGCAACCACGTTGGAGTGGTCGGCACCATCGCCGCCGCCGCACGGCAACTTCCTGAGTGAGCCGGTGGTGGCTTGCGGACCGTACGAATACAGCGTGCCGGGTGAGGCGGAAGACTACACGATGCAGTCGCCGCCATCGACGACGGCCTAGTGTTAAGTTTGACGCAGCGAGTGTGAAGATAACCGCCTCTTGACGGGGCGATCGGGATCGACGCGGCATTGATGCGTCTGATCCAGCGGAACAACTTTGAGGAGAATGCAACTTGTCCGCCGCAGCAACTGAGATTCCTTACGATATGGAGCCGCATCCGCTAACGCGGATGTATAACGGCAAGTTCGGGATATGGCTGTTTTTGGCCTCCGAAATCATGCTGTTCGGCGCGTTGTTTTCTTCTTACGTGTTGCTACGCGTGGGGGCGCCGGAGGGCACCTGGCCGATCATCGGCGCGCCGACGCCGTTGGGGCACGAAATCTTGAATGTGCCGCTCGCCGCGCTGAACACGGTGATTCTGATCACGTCGTCGGTCACCATGCTGATGTCGTGGTACTACCTAAAGCTCAACAACTTTGGTAAGGGGCAGTTGTTCCTGCTGCTTACCGTACTATTAAGTTGCAGCTTCTTGGTTGTGAAATACTTCGAGTATAGCTCCAAGTTGCACCATTATCTCGTTGAGTTCGACGCACCTTTAGTCGTGGACGGCGAGGAAGTTTCCCACAGCCGAACCTACAAGACTGCCGATGGCGAACGCACCGTCCATTATCTTCACGGTCATATCAAAGAGTCGGTGAATGACGAAGACGGATACCTCGAATATCACAAGTTTGAGGTCGATCCCAGAAAGCCTGATGTAGGCCATTCTGATGATGGAGATGCCGGACTTAGTGATGCCCAAGCGAGTGATAACCCGGTCATTGAATTGCGGCCGGGCGATTATCGACGCATGTCTAACTGGGGACCGGCGGGCAGCACGTTTACCGCGATCTACTTCACGCTGACGGGGCTGCACGGGTTGCACATCATCGGCGGTGTCGTGGTGATGGTGTACTTCCTGCTTACGGGCGGGGCGATGTGGAAGAAACTGCCCGACAAGTATGCGAATCGCATCGAATGTACGGGTTTGTATTGGCACTTTGTGGACCTCGTTTGGATCTTCCTGTTTCCGGTCCTTTACCTGCTTTAGAGGAGCAATCGATGGCTGCAAATGCGGAAGCACTTCAAGCCGAGTTGAAGAAATATCTCATGGTCTTTGGTGCCTTGCTGGTGCTAACGGCCGTGACGGTGGGCGTAGCCCAGTTTGACTTTTCGGTGCCGGTGGCGGTGGCGGTCGCACTGCTCGTAGCCGGTGTGAAAGGCTCGTTGGTCGCCTGCTATTTCATGCACTTGCTGAACGAACGCGGCATGATTTTCTGGATTCTCGCCCTGTGCGTCCTATTCTTTATTACGCTGTTGCTCATTCCCGTGATCACCTCTTCGGAAGTCGTGGCGGGGCATGCGGACAAGCTTTACGGCGTTGGAAAGTAGGAATCATGTCGCTCAAGGCCTTCCATCTCGTTTTTGTCGTTGTTGTGCTGCTGATCTCACTGGGCGTGGGTGCCTGGGGCGTGCGGGTGCAACAAGTCGACGGCCAAGGATGGCCTATGCAATTGGGCATTGCTTCGTTCGCGTTGGCGGCGATCACTGCCGTTTATGGCGTTTGGTTTTTGAAGAAGCTGAAACACGTGAGCTATGCATAATCTCGCCAAAAAGCTGACGACGGGCGCTGTCGCGCGAGTCATGATGATTCTGAGCGCCGTGGCGGCGATGGTGCCCGGCGTGGCGCACGCGTGTTCGGTTTGTCAGGGCGATCCGAATAGCAATCTGGTGAAAGGTGCCGAAGCGGGCGTGCTGTTTATGGTCATCGTGACCTACGTGCTGCTGCTCGGCATGGCCTCCCTCGTCGCCAGTTGGTTCATTCGTCAAAATCGTCGCCTGCGCCGCGTGCAACTCGAAGGCGGTGCCGCCGGCTTCGAAGATGGTTCCAATTCCGAACCGCCTCATTCGTAAACGGCAGTACTGCCATTGTTTGCTGAAACGATCATGTCCGCCGTCGAACTCAACTACGCATGCAACGCACCGCAGAAGCGCGTCCCGTCACGCAAGCTGTATTTATTTGCGTGCTCCATGGTGGCGGCAACGTTGGGTCTCATCGCAGCCGGCGGAATGATCACGAGCACGGGCAGCGGTTTGTCGGTGCCGGATTGGCCGACGACCTACGGCGAGAACATGTTCACCTTCCCGTTCAGCAAGTGGACGGGCGGCATCTTTTACGAACACAGCCACCGACTCATTGCATCGACGGTAGGCTTCCTCACAATCATTCTTGCGGTTTGGCTGCACGTTTCGCGACCGTCGCGGTTTCTCAAGATTCTCGGCTGGTGCGCCTTAGCGGCGGTCATCGTGCAAGGCGTCTTGGGTGGGCTCACGGTTCTGTATTTGTTGCCGACTTGGATCTCCGTGATGCACGGCTGCGTGGCGCAGTCATTTCTGTGCATATTGGTAACGATCGCCGTAACGCTGGGGCAAATGCGGCAATCGGCGACGGTCTCGCCCTACGCCAATACGAAGTCGACGTCGCCGCGTTGGGCGCTGGCATTGGCGTTGGTCGTATTCGCTCAGCTCGTTGCCGGCGCGATCATGCGTCATACCGAGTCAGGCCTTGCCGTTCCCGATTTTCCGGCGATGTACGGCAGCTATTTGCCAAGCCTTTCTGAAGACGCATTGGCGCGCTACAACGAAAGCCGCGCGTTCGATTATCATATGGAACCCGTTTCCCGCGCCCAGGTGATGTATCACTTGGTGCATCGCGTCGGTGCGGTATTGGTGGTTGCGATGATGTTGGTCGCGGTATGGCGCTATCGTGTAAAGGCAACTGGAAACTCGCGCTTGGCTCGCGCTGTTAACCTGATTGCCGTCCTCGTGGTCGTGCAAGCCGGGCTCGGTATCGCCACGGTCCTACTCCGCAAGCCGCCGCTGTTTGCCACGGCCCATGTGGTGGTCGGTGCTGCGACGTTGGCGGCTTCATGGCGGTTGTTCCTGCACGCACGGATGGAACGCGGGACAACGTTTGACGCGGCTACGGCACAAGCGACGGCATCGAATCGTTCCACTGCTCAGATGCCAAATGTTACCCATGAGAATCTCGCGGGGGCCGCTTCCTAATGAGTACCGCACCCGCTAATTCGACGGCCTTCGCGCCGGTCGCTGGTAACGCTTGGGCTGCGCGGCTGAGCGACTACAAAGAGTTGACGAAACTACGCCTGAGCTTGCTCGTCTTGGTGGTCACCGCGGCAGGCTACGCATTGGGGGCCGATGCCTCTGCGTCGATGTGGGGCATGCTGCACGCCGTCGCCGGCACGGCGCTGGTGGCATTCGCGGCGAATGCGCTCAACCAAGTTATCGAGCGACGGTTCGATTTGCTTATGCCGCGTACCCAAAACCGACCGGTCGCTGCCGGTCGAATCGGCGTCGGGGAAGCGACGATTTTCAGTTGGGCTTGCGCCGTCATCGGAACGGCCTATTTGGCGCTGGCAGCCAACGGGTTAGCGGCGGGTTTGGCGGCGCTCACGTTCCTGATTTACATATTTGTCTATACGCCGATGAAGCGGCGTTCTTGGACGAACACGCTCGTTGGTGCGATTCCCGGCGCATTGCCACCGTTGATTGGCTATGTCGCAGCAGGCGGAAATTCGTGGTTGATCGCGGGCACGCTGTTCGCGATTTTGTATCTGTGGCAGATGCCGCACTTTTATGCGATCGCCTGGATGTATCGAGACGACTATGCCGCTGGTGGCTACCGTATGTTGTCGGTCGTCGATCCGTCGGGGCGTGCCGTCGCGCGACAGTCGGTGTATTACGTGTTGGCGTTGATGGTGGCGGCGGCGTTGCCGGTGGCCTTCGTTGGTAAGCCGAATTTGTTTGTGCTTATCTCCTCGTCATTGGCGGTTTGCTTTGTGACCTGCGTGTTGCAATTTGCTAGCAAGCCGGACCGCACGTCGGCACGCTACGTATTGTTAGCATCGATCGCCTATCTGGCCGCCCTGATGGTGGCGCTGCTCGTCACGTTTTGATCATGTCGAATATCGTTGCCGTTAACGGGTTGTCTTTCCGCTACGGCGATCGGCTGGCGCTCAATGATATTTCGCTTTCCGTCGCGCGCGGCTCCATGTTCGCGCTGCTTGGGCCGAACGGTAGCGGCAAGACGACGTTCTTTCGCATTCTCGCCACGCTATTAACGCCGCAAGACGGTACGGCGACGATCGACGGCTTCGACGTCGTGAAAGACTGTGCTGCGGTGCGTCGGCGCATCGGCATTGTGTTTCAATCGCCCAGCCTCGATATCCATTTGAGTGTTGAAGAGAACCTACGCCATTCGGGTCATTTGTATGGCCTGCGCGGTAGCGACCTTCAACAACGGATCGACACCGCACTCGAAGCGGTAACGCTAACAGATCGGCGCGGCGAGCGCGTAAAGGCGCTGTCGGGCGGCATGCGACGACGGGCCGAGATTGCACGCGTGTTGTTGCACCGTCCACAATTATTGATTCTCGACGAGCCGAGCACCGGCCTCGACCCGGCGGCGCGGGCTGAATTGTGGCGACACTTGGGGCGCGTACGCGCCGAAAGCGACGCGACGATTTTGGTTACAACGCACTTGATGGATGAGGCGGAGCGTTGTGACCGAGTGGCGATCTTCGACCAGGGCAAATTGGTGATTACCGGCACGTCCGACGAGTTGAAGTCGCGCATCGGCGGTGATTGCGTCACGATTCGCGGCGCGGGCCTCAATCGCTTGGCTGCGGATATCGACGCGGCCAACCTCGGCCCGGCGCGTTTGCTGGATCAGGCGCTGCGCATCGAAACTACATCGGCGACGAAGTTGGCGGCCGATTTGATGCAGCGTTTTGGCGAACGCATTAGCGAACTAACCATTGGTCGGCCGACGCTCGACGACGTGTTCATTCACGAAACGGGCCATGTGTTTGAAGCGAGCAGTGAAGCCAAAGCGAATGAGCAGAGAGGACGGCGCTGATGCATGCTGAAGGTAGCAACGTAAAGGCGACCGACCTGCTGTGGTTACCAGCGTGGACGCTATGCAAGCGCGAGATCACGCGTTTCCTTCGCCAGCGCGGTCGCATCATCGGTGCGGTCGGTACGCCGCTGATCTTTTGGCTGATGTTCGGCGGCGGGTTGTATAAGTCGTTCCAACTCGATGGCGTCGAAGGGTCTTATCTGGAGTTCACCTTTCCCGGTGCGATTGCGGCGATTTTGTTATTCACTGCGATCTTCTCAATGATCACGGTGATCGACGATCGCGATAACGGCTTTATGCAAGGCGTGCTGGTCGCGCCGGTGTCGCGGGCGGCGATCGTCTTGGGCAAGGTGATGGGGGCGTCGGCGTTGGCCGTGGGGCAGGCGGCGCTGTTTTTGTTGTTCGCACCGTTGGCGGGGTTGCGTCCGGGCGTTGTTGATGTGGTCGTCACGATTGGCGCGATGGTCGTGTTAGCTGTCGGTGTTTGTGGGCTTGGCTTTTGGATCGCGTGGCGCATGGAAACAACGCAGGGCTTTCACGCGATTATGAATTTGGTTTTGATGCCGATGTTGGCGTTGAGTGGGGCGTTTTTCCCGATAACGGGAGCCACACGGATCGTCGGTTGGCTCATGACTATAAACCCTATGACGTACGGCGTGGCTCTATTGCGTTGCTCGTTTGGCGGCGTGGCCGAAGATACGGCTAGCCGGATTCATTGGATGCTGGCGTTGGCCGTGTCCGTCGGCTTTGCCGCATTGATGGTGGTGCTGTCATTGATCACGGCGCGACGCGAAGCGCGACAAGCGGCCGTTTGAAACAGAAATAGACAAATGACGATATCTGATACTCAAAACGCAGAGCCGACCGCACAGCGACCGAGGTCGGCGCACGATGATTTGCAACCCAGCCGTTGGTTCTGGTTGCTCATGTTCGGCACGATGATTTTCGTGGGCGGGTTGGCGTACTTGCAGTATTCGCGGGTGGATGCGGCGCGCAATCAGGTCGGTGCGCCCGTCGGCACGCTGCAGGTGTTGGCCGAGCTGCCCGAATTCATGTTGACGAACCAGCACGGGGAGAAGGTGACGCGAGCCGACCTGGCCGGCGACGTGCTCATCATCAACTTCATCTTCACCGAGTGCGGCGGGCCGTGCCCCTTGATGACCGACCGTATGCGCGAAATCAATCGCGAATTGGTGCGGCAGAACGTGCCGCGCACGCGAACGGTGAGTTTTTCGGTCGACCCGACGACGGATACGCCGAAGGTGTTGACCGAATACGCGGAATTTAAACAGGCCGATGCATACGACGACTGGTTGTTCTTAACGGGCGACGAAACGACGATCTACGAGATCTGCAAGGCGGTGTTCTTGCCGATCGAGAAGGGCACCGACGAACATTCGATCATGCACTCGCCGCGGTTTCTACTGATCGACCAGAAAGGGCGGTTGCGCGGGTATTACGAAGGCGTCACCGATCAGGAGATCGAAGCGCGCTTTAACGGTCAGATCGTCGATGCGCCGATGAACCCCGACAAAATGGAATCGTTGTTGAAAGACGTGATGACGTTGTTGCGCGAGGAGACGCGCCGACGATGAGCGTATATGACCTGCCGCATTTGAACGCCGCGCTTAACACGTTGGCGGCGATGCTCATCTTCATGGGCTGGGTGTTTATCAAAAACGACCAGAAAACGGCCCATCGCAATGCGATGATTCTGGCCGTGCTCGTGTCGGCGGCGTTTCTCACGAGTTATCTGGTTTTTCATTACCACGTCGGTTCGGTGAAATACACCGGCTCGGGAGTGGTTAAGTATCTCTATTACGCGGTGCTCCTCACACACGTTGTCTTAGCCGCAGTGGTGCCGGTGTTGGTCTTCATCACGATCTATCGCGCGGCGCGGAAGCAATTCGATAAACACAAACGCATCGCCCGCTGGACGCTACCGATTTGGATGTACGTGTCGGTCACGGGAGTGGTGGTGTATATGATGCTGCGAAGCGTAAACGCGTATGGTTAGTTCGAGCGCTTGCCGCTTTTAGAAACCTTCGAGCGCTTCGCTTTGTTCTTCGTCACACTCTTCTTCTTAGCGATTGCATCTTTCTCATGCTCGAACGCCGACGGGCATGACTCCGTCAGCGTGCATTGGTCGCACAACGGTTTACGCGCGTTGCAAATCGCGCGGCCGTGCAGGATGAACATGTGGCCGACGTCGGTCCAGCGGTCCTGCGGGAAGACTTCCATCAGGTCGCGTTCGATCTTGACGGCGTCTTTGCTGTCGCGCGAAGACCACGTCAGATCGAATCGATGCGCCAGCCGACCGATGTGGGTATCGACGACGAAGCCCTCGTTCTTTTCGAACCAGGTACCGAGGATGACGTTGGCGGTCTTACGCGCGACGCCCGGGAGCGTTAGCAGGTCGTCCATGTTGTCGGGCACGTCGCTGTTGAAATCGCGCACCAATACCTGCCCGGCACCGATGATGTTCTTGGCTTTGTTGCGATAGAAGCCGGTCGACTGAACGAGGGATTCCAGCTCGGCAGTTTCGGCTTCGGCGAAGGCGTGGGCGCTGTTGTACCGGTCGAACAACGCGGGCGTGACCATGTTGACGCGTTCGTCGGTGCATTGAGCCGAGAGGATAGTGGCAACAAGCAGTTGCAAGGCCGATTCGTGGGTAAGCGCGCACTCGGGCGCGGGGTAGAGCCGTTCGAGTTCGCCGAGGATTTTTAGCGCGCGATCTTTTTTCTTGGTCAGCGATTCTCTGAGTTTGCGCGAGCCCTGCTTTTGCGTGCCGGTCTTTTTCTTCTTGGCTTTTTTGGATGACGGCATGTGGGGCTGCGCTCTTTGATATCAGATCGGGGGGGGATTTCACTCGTGGGTGTCATCGCTGGTGGCTACACCGGTTACAAACCGGTTCCACAGCGCTTTGCTTCGCAAAGCTGTAGATGGTGTATATCGCGATCGCTTCTAGGTTGGGTTATACGTTGGATTGTTCGTGACTGGAACGTCGGTTGTGCCCGTTGGTCCGTCGGTCGTTATGGTTTCGCGCAGCGGGCCGCTCCAGGCGAGGCCGATGAGTGTGAAGCTAACCAATGCCAGATTGACCTTCGAAATAAACACGGCGCTTTCGTGAAACTCGTCGAAGGCGGCGCGGATTTCGCTGTCAGACTTGGCACCGGCAACGTCGTTTTGCATGTCGAGAATCTTCGGCGATAAGAATTGCACGCTGTATATCAGAAAACCGGTTGCGACACAGACCATGGCGAATCGAAAGATGGGGCCGATCTTTCGCCGTGCGAGAATCACCGTGCATCCCGTCGCAACGATCAACACCACGGCGCAGCTCAACTGCACTTTGTCGAATTTACCGAACGTCGGTGCCATCACGCGACCGGCAATGGCATTGGGTTGTGCCAGATTTTCTTCAGCGTTTAACACGCTAAACGTGCTTTGCGCCGCGATGGCAACGAGAATCATGCCGCCGAGCCAGACGCCGGCGGCCAGAACGGCAAACGTATGCAATAGGCGCGTCATATCGTGTTATGCCCCCAACTTTTTTGACCGTCGGACCAAATCTCTTTTTTCCAAATCGGCACATCGACCTTAAGCGTGTCGATGATGTAACGCACCGCATCGAGCCCGTCCTTGCGATGGGCACTGACGACGACGACGCTGACGGACGGTTCGCCGATTGGCACGCGACCGATCCGATGCACGATGGCTGCATCGACGATGTCGAATTTCTCACCCGCGCGACGGCGTATAGCGGCAAGCTGTTCGAGCGCCATCTCTTCGTAGGCTTCATAGTCTAGCGCGCTGAGGTTGCGGCCTTCTGATGTTTCGGCGCGAACGACGCCATCGAACGTACTCACCGCTCCGCAGCCGTCGGTGCGCATCTCGACCATGAGGGGGCTCATGTCAATCGGTTCGCGAATGAGTTGCACGCGCGACATCGTGCCGCCGCCGGAAACGGGAGGAATCACGGCGACTTCGTCGTTTTCGCGCAGCGCGCGGTCGAGGGCGCAGTATTCCTTATTTACGGCCAGTCGAATGCCGAGAGCGTCGCCCAGTTGCGGGTAGTTCTCGGCGAGAATGCCCGCGACACCGCCGACGGTAATGTTGCGCGGCACTTCGAGGGACAACTCGGTTTCGCCCGCCAACTCGCGTGCGGGCCCGAAGAATTTGATGTTGATGCGCGGCATGATGCAGTTCGCTTTTCGCCGGTTCGGCGTTGCCAAGGTTGCGTGTTTATTGGCAGCATAGGGACGCGGTTATGAGCCCGCAAGCGGACAAGGAAAGTTGCGGCAAAGGGCGTTAGCTGATTTTCACTGATTGCCGCCGTCGCGACATTCCTTTGCCGCTCATATCAGCAAGCGCAAAAAAAAAAGGCAACGCCGTTGGGGCGTTGCCTTCGTGATAAACAAGAATTTGATTGGGCCGATCTATGCGCCGAACACGTTCAGGTTATTGAAGAAATCGGCAAGGCCACCGAACACGGCGGTCAGCAAGCCGCTTACAAACCCAAAGAGCGAATCGACGAAATTGGTGAAGCTTCCACCGAGATTCAACATGCGCTTGTCTCCTGCAATTAGCGAGGTTCACGTCATGTCGAGCCGTTCGCCGTCGCGCGGTGAAATTCCGCGGGCCGTCACGACGGGCTCGACATCTCCATCAGGAAATATCGGTTCGCGGCGACGGGCGACGTTGATCGCGGAAACGTTTCTCGGACGCTACTAGCCTGCGACCTTCTTGGCGGCGTCAATAACGGCGTCGTAATTCGGCTCTTCGGCGATTTCCGGGACGTATTCAGCGTAGGCGATCTTGTCATCGGGGCCGACGACGAAGACGGCGCGGCAGCTAATGCGGTGGTCGGGAATGAGCGTGCCGTACTTTTCGGCGAACTCGCCCAGCTTGGCGTCGCTGAGGGCCATCATGCGGTCGCCAATGTTTTCCGCACCACAGAAGCGCTTCTGGGCGACCGGCAGGTCGAAGCTGATGGTGAAGAAGTTGACGTTCGTGAGGTCTGCGGCCTGTTCGTTGAACTTTTTGGTTTGGATCGCGCAAACGGGGGTGTCGAGCGACGGGACGACGCTGTAGATGCGCGGCTTACCGGCATGCTCGGAGAGCTTGTAATCGCTGACGAGGTCTTTGCGCAGCGTGGCGTCGGGGGCGGTGTCGCCGACTTTGAGTTCGGGGCCGGCGAGGTTTTGCGGGTTGCCTTTAAGGGTGCATTGGCGACTCATGGTGTGGGCTCCTTTATCTCTGGATGATCGTCAAGGTGTTTTTTTCTCTGGAACAGGGCGTCATGCTAATGGTCGTAGGGTTGGGGTCAATCCCGCCGAAATCAGCACGTCGAATCGCGTGAAACGCGTCGATCCGTCACGGTAAATATAGTCTGGTTGACGGTTGAAGATCGAACTACACCCCAATTTGTGAGGAGCATCAGCATGTCGAATACCCACACGCTCGAGCTGACCGAAGACAATTTTGAGGCCCAGGTGCTACAGGCGGATATGCCGGTACTCGTCGATTTTTTCGGCACGCATTGTCCGCCGTGCCGCGTGCTGGAACCGGTTATTCACGAAATCGCTGCCGAATATGCGGGGCGGGCGCGGGTCGGAACCGTCAGCGTGGAAGACCACCCGAGGCTCGCAGTGGATTACGGTGTGGGCGGCGTGCCGACAGTAATCGTGTTTAAAGGCGGCCAGATAGCTACAACGTTCACTGGGATTGTCGCGAAGGAAAAACTGGCGGCGGCGTTGGATTCGGCCCAATAGCGACTGAATGTAATCACGTTAAATAGTTGAAATGCGAGTCGGTCCCGTGTCAGGCTCAGTAAAGCGGACGCTTTTTTGACTTCGCTGCCGGGCAGTTCTAGAATCCGCCCTCGAATCGGGAGACGGGGCCTGACTGAGGCCCGCCCGGGCGCGCGAGGTTGCCGTAAGGCGTTATTGGTTGGAGGTTTGTGACATGGCTGGTGCGGATACACTCGAATTTACGGATGCCAATTTTGAGTCGGAAGTACTCGGGTCCGATCAGCCGGTTTTGGTCGATTTCTGGGCCGATTGGTGCATGCCTTGCCGGGCGTTGGCACCTACGATCGACGAGCTGGCGACGGATTACAACGGTAAGGCCAAGGTGGGCAAGTTAAACACCGAGAACAATCAGGACACGGCCGTGAAGTACGGCATTCAGTCGATCCCGACCGTGCTGGTGTTCAAGGGTGGTGAAGTGGTGCAGAAGTTTGTGGGCATCACGCCGAAGGACGAGTTCGCCGCTGCTCTGGATGGGGCTGCGGGCTAATCTTCCGGGCAAGGCATGATTCTCAAAAGCCGTCGCTGCGGTAGCAGGGCGGCTTTTTTATTTGTCATGGACGCCCGGCACGGGCGATGCATGAACCGGTACACTCACGGCATGACTGTAGTCGATCTGGCAAATCAATTGACGCTGGCGCTGGGCGTGGTGCTACTGGCGGCGTTTGGCGTGCGCGTGCTGCGGCAAAGACGGCTGTCGGAGGTCGTCGCATTGCCGCAGTGCGATTTGGACGGGCTGCAGGGGCTCGATGCGGCGCTGGTCGCGTGGCTGTTTATGTTTCTGCCGACCGTCGTGGTGTCGGTTCTGGGTAGCCTCGATTTGTCGGGACTGACGGGCGAGGCGACGGAGGTTCAGCGACAGGCGACGGTTTCGGCGCTGGCCATCGTCATTTCGGGAACGATCAATCTTTTCGCGATCGTGTTCATCGGTCGGGCCAAGATAAAGGGCGGGCTGAAGGCGTGGGGGCTGAGCGGCCAGCCGGTATTGAAGCAAGCAGGTTGGGCGCTGCTGATTGTGTTTATGATCTGCCCGTTGTTGTTCGGGCTGATGTATCTCGTGGTTATCGTTTACACGTTGCTGTCGGGTGGTGCACTGCCCGAGCATGTCGCATTGACCACGTTGCGCGAAGCATCGACGCCCCTGTGGTTAGTCGTATTGACGGTCGTGAATGCGGTCGTCGTCGCACCCTTGGTGGAAGAGTTGGTGTTACGCGGGATACTGTTGCCGGTAATCGCGAAGGGGCTTCGGTCATCGTGGCGAGGGATCGTTTTGACGGCATTGTTGTTCGGCATGATTCATTACAACGTGCCGCAGACGGTTCCTTCGTTGACCTTGTTCGGAATTATCCTTGGATATGTCTACGTGAAGTCGGGCTCGCTGGTGCTACCGATGTTGATTCACGCGATATTTAATTTAAGGACGGTCGTGTTTACGTTGCTGGGTGTGGGGGAGATGTGACGGCGATGGAGCGAACCCGCAGTTTGCGTCAATGCGATTAATCGCGGAACGATCATCGTCAAGATTTGATCGCATTGACGGTAGACGAGTCTATTAGAGCCATAACGAGATCAATTTCCTGTTCCGCATTCTCGATTGACGTGGCGAATTGTTCATCTAATTGGCGCGACTGACTTCAAAATAAAAGCCGCAGTCGTTATTGCGATAGAGCTTGGAAGATAACTGTCCACCGAGTCAAAGGTCGTTGTATGTACCGCCTGGCGGTGGGCTCGCCGAGTGATAGTCAACGGAAGTGATGCGGATGATTCCTTCTATCCCTCCGGGATGGGAGACCATTTGCAAGCCGCGTACCCCCCACGATGTGGGGGGCTATTGTCCGTTGATCCCTCCGGGATGAAGATGAAATCCGGCGTCTTTGCGATAGATACGGATTGCTCAGGTCTGGGCGCCGCAGCTGCTACGATGGTTTGAAGAGTGCTACATGTTAGATGGCGTTGCTACGGCGCCGCGTCCTCTTCCGTCGCAAGGTTTCCGTGCATGCGGACCGCAACGCCCGACAAGCCTTCCAAGCTGATGTTGAAGGCGCCGATGCCGTTGTGACAGCGGGCACAAACGAAATCGAGCGTGACGGCGGCGCGATCCAATTCGTCGCGCGCCACCTCGTTACCGGCTTCGTTGAACATCGTTTCAAACGTCGCCTCGTCGGTATTGATGCGGAATATGTGCGAGCGCGTATCGCCCATGCGTCCGAGATCGCCGACGACATCTGCGTTTGCCAATGAGAATCGCCTGCCGGCAAAGGGCATGTGGCAACTCTCGCACGAGAGTTCCTCAACGTAGTTGCCGCGCGTGAAGACCATTCCATCGTGCAACGCCATATTGATATCGGTATGGCAGGCCGTGCACTCGTTGCGAATGGCGTTGGGACGGTCGTAGGTCGGTGAGACGTGCGGATCGTGGCAGAACGTACATCGAAAGTCAGCATGGCCGCCGCTGGCACGCATCTCGGCGTATTGCGCTTGCGGCGCGATGAAGCCATCGGATGCGAGGATGGTTGTGCCGTCTGATCCGAATGGTTGCACGTGACATTCGTTACACGAGTTCGCGCCGGTCGGGTCGACGAAGAGATTACGCGCTCCGGGATTCGGCGCGTGGTTGGAACCGGGGCCGTGGCACGCTTCGCATTGCACGCCGGCTTCGGCGAAGGTGCCCGCCATGCCGGGACGGTTGTCTTGAAAGCTGGGGTTCTCAGCGTCTTGAGCTTGAGCGCCAGTCGTTAACGCGGCGAACTGTGCGAAGTCGAACGGAAGCGGATCGTCTTGACCGGCGGCGAAGTCAACAAAGCCCGCCGTTGTACCGTTCGGAAGGAAATCAAGATTCCACTGCGTGCTCGCGCCTGATTCGCCAGTGGTCAGCAGGAACCCGTTGAGATCGACAAACAATGCGCCTTTTCGTTGGCCACCGACCACGTAAGCGATATCGGTGAAGTCGAACCCATTCGGTGCATTCGGCACGCCGGCCTGCGACGCTTCAGCAGGGTAAGTTGGTGGTTGGCCCTCGATCCGCGTGAGCGCGGATGCATGACCGTGCAGCAGATGGTCTGCCGCATAACCCGGATGGCAGGAATTACATGCGGATGAGCCAATGTACGTCGCGCCGTCATTAGTCGGATCGGTCGAGTTGAAATAAATACCGAATGAGCCGGTGGGCGAAAGCGTGTCGCACTGCGCCCCGGTCATTACGAAGCCGCCGAACAAAGATCCTACGATCGACAAAATCGCGCCGACCCAAATCCGAGGCCGGACCAGTAATCTATTTTGCGTGACCGAGTTCTTTGCAGGCGTTTGTTCGTTCATGGCTTCGTCGAGAGTATAGCAAAAAAAGAAGCGCGCTTTCGTGTGAAAACGCGCTTCGAGAATTCAACGATTCGGGCGAATGCCCGAATGCTGCCGATTAGAGCGACTCAGCATCGAGCAGGTCTTCTGCTTCATCCAGCATGCGGCGGACATAGTCCGGATTGTGAATGCCAAGGCTGCCGTCACCCTCGACGTATTTCAACAAGAAGCGAATCTTCTTGATGTTGTCGGGCATCTCATCCTGGTCGGCCTCGGACGGACCACCTGTAGCCGAATATTCCCAAGCTTCCGCACCGGTTAAGGCGCCGCCTTCGGTGTAGGTCATCGAGAACCCGTTCAATCGCGTCGTGATATCTTCGAGGCGATCCTCGATCTCGGTTTGCAGTGTCGCCTGTGCTGCGACCGCAGCGTCGACCGTCGGGTGACAACCGCTTGCAGCACATCCGGCGTTGTTGACGACCATGCTGTGCCCAGCAATCGCCGGTGCAAATTCATCTTGGAAATCCTGACGGTACATATGGCACGTGGCGCATTGTTCGGTTGCCAACGCGTGCACAGAGAAAGTGCTCGGCACCAGCGGCGTGACTTCATCGTCTGCATCCGGCATTGCCATTTCGCCGACGAATATGTTCGATTGGACGCTGTGGTGCGGGCCGCGACTCGTGGCTTGCCATGTGCGCCCACGACCGTGGTGACATTGACCGCAGATGTTGAATCGATCAGGGTTGGTGGTTGCGTCGATCGTATTGGTCGGAACCGGGCTGGCTACCTCGGGGAATCGCAGTTGATAATCGCGTCCGTCATCCGGTTCGACTGCGAAGTTGCCTGTGCGTTGGTGCGGATCGTGGCAGACGGCACAAGTGATACCGTTTTGATCGGCCACTGCCACACCCATCAGTGCGTCGTTTTCTACCGTTTGGCCATCGAGGATTGCCATGTAATAGAAATCGCCCGAGTGACATTTGCCGCAAGAATTCAAGTAGAAACCGCCAGCCTCAAAGCGATCTGAGATGCTCTTGGCTGCATGGCCTGACATTTCCCATTCTTCGAAGTTTGGATGGCGCTCACCGGTGTGGCAGTCGCCACAAATGCTCGCCGCGATGTTTTTCGGCGGTCGCAAGCTTTCGTCGGCAACGTTGTTGGCGTGGTCACCCGACGGGCCGTGACACGCTTCGCAACCGACGCCAGCCAAGGCGTTGGTCGTTGCTCGATCGACGAATCCGCCTTCTTCACCGAAACCGACCGTGTGACAGGCGAGACAAGTGTCGTTCTCACCTTGGCCGATTGCTTCCAACGTTTCCAACGCACCGCTGTGCAGCGTCGACATCCAGTTGTCGTGAATGTTCGAGTGGCACTCGGCGCAGCGCTCGGAGCCGACGAAGCGACCGGTCAAGCCGTCGTTGCCAGTTGGCGTCGGCATCTGTGTGCCGATCGGACACTCGGCACCGATCATGCCGAACGTAACGACCGTGACTGCAAGCAAAGAGAACGCCGTGGCATGTTTTGAAATGAATGTCTTCCGTGAAGTGTTCATGGCTACCTCCACCAGTCCTTTCGGTGCGCTTTGAGCGCGACTGCATGCGTTTCGAATCGCGATAGATATGTGTTGTTATTGGCCGAACGAATCATCGAAGTTCCCGATGTTTTCTGAGTTATATTTCACCAACTTCAGTTCGTATTGACAAGCCAAATTCGCAACCTGTTATACGAATTTTTCGTTGCGGTTTTATCCGCATCTGTTTGGTGCGACATGGTTTGTAACTCTGTTGCGATTGCATGTTGTTGTAAGGATGCAAACGTTGTGCCAATGATTGTCTTTAAGCGCACAACTCATAACGACGTGCCAAACTGCTTGGCTAAAGTGCGCGGTTTTGCTGCGGGAAAATTCTCCGTGGTGGGATAATTCCACAGAGGGTCGCCCGTGCGCTCGGCTATTTTCTTGAGGGCGGCGATAGACTCTCAACAGGTGCTGATTTAGCCGCTAATCGCGGGCGTAGTTGTGTAGGTTTTCGGTGAGCAATGAAAGGACTTCAGGGCGCGAGACTTTTCTGCATTATTTCAGTGCAGCAAAAATATACTGGTCCATCGCAATTGACGTCATCTGAATGGCAAGCATCAGCGGGTAATTCCCCGCGGATTGTGGTGAATTACTCGCATCAATCGGTTAGTCAGCCAAGCTCTTCCGGGATAAGATCGCGGTTGTAGTTAGGAAATGTATCTTCCGATGACCCCAACATGACCGACCGTAACGCGACGATCAGCAATTCCGGAACGAGGCACATGCGAAAAGGCCGACTTGCATCCGCCTTCCGCCAGACGATTTCGAGGAGATTCTGCCAGCGATTTTCGAGCCGGTTGATTTGTGTTGCGATTCTGGCGTGCGCCGGATTTACGTTTGCCGACGATCCCGACAATTGCCTGATGTGCCACCAGTATCGTGGGCTGGGGCGCGTCGATCGGGAATCCGACGAGTTCAAACTTTACTTTGTCGATCCCGAATACGGTCATCATGCAAAAGGTCCGCACGCGCGATTGGCATGCACCGATTGTCATACGGCTTCCGAAGTCAGCGTCGTTCCACACCAGCCCACGACGCCGGTGAACTGCACGCAGACGTGTCACCTAAGTGACCCCGGCGGTCTCGAACGAATATTCAGTCATGAGTCCGCGGCGCGCTCGCTCAATGACAGCGCACACTCGTCGAAGGTTCTAAGCGAACTCAACTTCACTGGCGGGCCGTTGTTACACGATGGGCAATCCAACTGCCTTTACTGTCACGACGAGCCGATGTTTCGCGACCCGATCGCGGTGATCCCCGGCATGTCGCACCTCAACAATCGCACGTTCGATCGGTGCGATAGTTGTCACTCGCAATCGGTTCCCATCGATATTCGGTATTACGTAAACCATATCGCGTCGCGTATGCAACCGGCCCGTCGTTCGCTCGATATGGCGCAGGTCTGCGCGGTTTGCCATAGCGATCCGCTCGTAAACGAACAACACGACATGTCCGACGCCGTTGCGAGTTTTGTGCGTAGCTTCCACGGCAAGGCGGCGCTCTTGGGCGATAACTCGACGGCCGATTGTTTGTCTTGCCACGTCATGCCCGGTGAAAACGCCCACCTAATGCTGGGGCCGGATAACCCGAACTCGTCGGTTAACGTGGCGCACGTGGCGGACTCGTGTCGCAGCGTGCAATGCCACCCTGGTGCGGATATGCAACTCGCATCGACGGCCGTGCACCTCGATATTCCGACGGCCGGCGGTTCCGCAGAGTTTCTGTTGGCTGCGTTCTTTATTGTCGTGACGGTGTTAACGTTCGGTCCGTCAGCGATGTTGGTGTTGCTCGATTTGGTACAGATCGTCATCGGTCGCGGGCACCACGACGCCGACGACGAAAAGGTGCTGGCGCGACGGGTGTTAGCAACACCGGAAGGGCGACGCAAGCTCACACGATTCACAGTTAAGCAACGGATCGAACACTGGCTACTCGCAATTTCGTTTACGCTGCTCGTGTTGACCGGCTTCCCGATGAAGTTTGCCGATCGCGATTGGGCCTCGGCATTGATCAACGTGTTCGGCGGCCTCAATATCGCGCGGCACATTCACCATTGGAGCGGGGTGGTATTGATCGTCGGCTTTGGTCAACACGTCGTCGTCGTGTTGATCGACTTCTGGCGCAAATGGCGCACGCCCCGCGCTGACGGCACGCGACCGGGCCCCTGGGAAACGTGGAACGAACTGCCCATGTGGATCACGGTGGACGACGCAAAGAAAACGCTGCGCCTTTTGTTGTACCTCTTGTTCCTAAAGAAAGACCGCCCCTCGTTTGGCCGCTTTAGCCCGACGGAAAAATTTGAGTATCTCGGCGTCTTTTGGGGAACGGTTTTGCTCGGTATCACGGGCATATTGCTGTGGGGTATGCAAATCAGCTCGCAATTCCTGAGCGGTCGAGCATTGAATCTGGCAACTATCGCGCATACGTATGAAGCGTTCTTGGCTGTAATTCACGTCGGTATCCTGCATATCTACAACGTGATTTTCGCGCCGAAGGTGTTCCCGCTGTCGCGTGCCACGCTGAGCGGTGAAACACCGGTGGATAAGTTGGCCGAAGAACACAGCGAATTGGTCGACGAAGCGGCGGCAGAATTGGGTATTAGCAAAGCGGCAACGTAACAGGCAATGACGAAATCGAAGTTCTCCATTCTTTCAATCGTCGATCTTCTGTGGCGCGGCGTGCGCGCCACAGGCCGAATGATACGACATGCTGTGCCGCGGGTTTACGGTTTGGCGATGTTGCTGGTCATTTGCTGGCTCACCTTTTTGTCGATTCGTTACCTTGTGAGGTCGTTGTTGGTGCCGACGCAAACGCCGGAGCAAATTGTCGGCATTCCGCGACGCATGGAGCCCGAATTACTGGCCACCGAACGCGACGATTGGAGAGCTATTACGGCTGCGGAAACGCCACGCGTGCCGCCCGCGCATTACCATCGCGTCGATAGTTGGATCGAGCCCGATTCGCTCAACGATTGTACGCGCAGCGGTTGTCACGGACCCTTGCCGCATGCAAAAAATAAGGCCGTACGCGCCTTTCTCAACATGCACGCCACCAGCATTCATTGCGGCGTGTGTCATATGGCAACGGATGATCATCCGCTGAAGATGACGTGGTACGATTTGGATACGGGTGCGGCTCAAGCATCGCCGGCAATTCTCAGACTGTATCAACGGCTTACCGAAATCAATCGCAACGAGACTGAAGCGAACGCTTTAAAGGAGCAACATCGGGAATTGGTCGCGCTCATACAACGCACAGCCAAGGACTTACCAAACGCGAGTGCCTTGGAGCAATTGGTCGAGCACTTTGAGGCCGTGCGCCCCGGCAGTAAGGCCTATCAACGGTTGCTCGATGAAACGCAGGAGATTATTCCGCGATATTTCCGCGGTGAATACGGTGCCAAGTTGGCGCTGAAGGCGGAGGATGGGGCGCCGATCCTAGCCCATCCCGAGACTTCTGATGATGTGGCGAAGTATCTTGCGCAAGGTAATCAACTCGCACCTGAACAGCGCGACCAACTGCTTGAAAAAATTCATCCGCTGCGCCGCGACAGCGCGTACCGATGTACCGAGTGCCACAGCGCCGATGCGTCGTTGGTGCCGTTTTCGCAGTTGGGATATCCGGCTGCTCGTATCGACGCGTTGAGCGATCCGATCGTTTTCGAGATGATTGAGAATATCGATGCGGGGCGACCGTTTGAGATGCCGCAATTCATCGCACCCCAATCTGATAACTGATCGATGATGTCGCGCCCACTGCTCTTGTTCATCCTGATGGCTTGCCCAATAGCGACGGCCTTCGGTCAAGGTACGCCGTTCGTCGGGAACGTGTCGGTGGAATACAAGCACGGCGTTTCTTCGCCGATGCGCATGCCGACCGATGCGGCGGTCGGGCCCGATGGCAGGGTGTACGTCGCCGATGGCGTCAACGACCGCGTCGTTGTGTTTGATGCTGACGGAAAATTTGTCGAGACCATCGAGCAAGTCGGCGCGTACACGTTATCGCGACCGGTGGGTGTGACGGTGGGGCCGTCGGGATCGCTGTGGATCGCGGATACAGGCAACGGACGGGCAATACAACGCATGCCCGATGGGGCGCTCGGCATGGTGATCGCGCCGCCGCCCTCAGGAAAAAATACATTCGTCGATATCACCGATGTCGCGGTCGATGCGAGTGGAGCCAATGCGTGGTTGGTCGATAACGATCATCACCGCTTATTGCGGGTAGATCTGGCCTCGAAGGCGCAGACGGTTGTCGGGCGCTACGGTGAATCGGTCGGGCAGCTCAACTATCCGTTGATGTTGGCGTTCGACGAGCGGGGCGACGCGTACGTCGTCGAATCCATTAACGCGCGCATTAGCATTTTCTCCGCAGACGGCGCGCCGCGACGCACCATCTCGCGCTACGGTATCGAATTCGGCGAACTCTATCGGCCGACAGGCATCGCGATCGACGGCGAGGGCTTGGCTTGGGTTGCCGACGCAACGCTCGGTGCCATTCAAATCTTCCGCACCGACGGTCAGTACTTGAATACGCTTCGTAACGCCGACGGCACGGTGATGCGTTTCGACCATTGCATGGGGATTGATTTCGACGCCGACGGGCATCTTTATGTGACGGAGTTACAAGCCGATCGCGTGCGGAAAATCGACATCACGCGGGGAACGGTGGTCGCACCCGTTCGCGATACGCATTCGGGGCCGCGTCCGCAATTGGTCGGTCGCCGGGCGCGCAGTTGTACGATCTGTCATATCGAATGGTTTGAAAGTTATAACGACACGGCGGGCAACACACTGGTCGACCCGCTGCCAGAGATAAAAGACGACCCCATCGTTAGCCGCAGCAAGATGTGCCTTAGTTGCCACGACGGTTCTGTTGGCGATTCGCGCGCCCGCGTCTGGCAGGATCACGGTCACCGCACCGGTATCGAACCGCCCGCCGACATGAAGGTGCCTGACGCGTTGCCGTTGGTGAACGGCACGATCAAATGCCGCACATGCCACTCGGCCCATACATCCGGGCAATTCAATGCCGATTTCGCCAACACGGTCTTTCTGCGGACCGACCGATCTGTGGGTTCGCTGTGCGTCAGTTGCCACGCGCCGAGCCACGGCGGCATCGCGCACGGCTCGCACCCGTTGGGCTCGGTGAAAGTCGATGTTCCTGCGGAGCTTGTGGCCGCTGGCGCACGCTTGGAACGAGACACGACCGAAGTCACCTGCGTCGTATGCCACACGTCTCACGGTTCGCCGTACGAAAACCTGTTGGTGCTGCCCGCTACTGAAAACACGTTGTGCACGTCTTGCCATGCTGCGCTTAACCCCGAGTCATTTGCAGATGGCATGCACGCGTCGCATCCGTTAACGCCGGATTTGAACGCACAACAACAGCAAGCCGTTACGAAGCTTGGCATGCGTCTGGGGGAAAACGATCAACTGATTTGCCTCTCGTGTCATGACATGCATCACGCCAAAGGCAAACAAAACTTGCTGCCGCTGGATATGGCCGACGGCGCGTTATGCATCGGTTGTCATACCGACATGCAAGGCGTGACGCAGACGACGCATGACCTACGCCGCTCGGGTCCAAACGTGGCGAATCACGCCGGTGTAACGCCGACGTCGGGCGGGCCGTGTAGCAGTTGTCATATGTTCCATCAAACCGCCCGTACGCCAGAAACGTTCGCATTCGACAAGGCGGGCCAGTGCATAACGTGCCATCAGGCCGATCGCTGCGCGAGCAGTAAACTGTTGGGCGAGCGCAACCATCCCTGCGACTCGTGTCTCGATTGCCACGATCCGCATACCAATGCGTTCGACCATTTCATGCGCGGTCAACCTGCAGAGATATGTTCGGATTGCCATGCCGATCAGGCGCAATTGGTCGGTGGCGGCCACGATGCGTCGCGCAATCGCAGCGCTTGGCCCGAACTCGCCGCTTTCACCGACGATCGCTGTCTGTCTTGTCACCGACCGCACAGCACGATCAAACAGCAAGGGATGCGCGTGGAACCCTGCGGTCGCACGGGGCCGATGGGCGATGATGTGTGCATTGCCTGTCATACCGATGCCGATTGGGATGCGACGAGTCATGTGGCGATGATGCATCCGCGCAGCGTGAAGGTTCAGCAAGTGGCGCACGGTCTACCGACCCATCGCGATAGCGCAGGCGAGACGATCGGCTGTCGCACTTGTCACAATCCACACGCGCCGCCGAGCCGCGCGGGTTCGTTGTTGCGGGTGGACGCCAATGCCACGGCGACCAGTTTGTGTTTCAAATGTCATACCGACATTAGTGCCGTTGCTTATACCGGGCACGGCGCAGCGGCGTTAACGCATGCCGGTCTTGATGCCGATTCGTGCCTGCCGTGTCATTCGGTGCACGCCAACCCGGCGCTGGTGGACGATCGTCTGATGGCTCCGCGCGAATGGTGGGCAACTGCCGAAGTGGGTGATTCGACGACGATGTCGGGCAACGATGCAAGGTGCACCAGTTGCCATCGTAGTGGTGGGCCCGCTTCACCGGCACGCGTGGCGTCGCACCCGGTCGTGCCGATGCGCCAAGTTAATCAGCCCGATTCCGCGGGCTATTTGCCGCTGTTCGATGCGAAAGGTGAACGCTCCGACACGGGGAACATCACCTGTCGCACCTGTCACGCGCCGCACGGACAGGTTCCCGCCGAGGGGCAACAAAAACTGGCGACGTTAACCGATGCCGAGCGCCGCGCACAACGCTTGATGTTAAAGCCGTTTAGCGCACCCAACGTATGCTCGACCTGCCACGGCATGGACGCGTTGCGACGCTTCCTATACTTTCACGATCCCGACAAACGCGGCGGTTCGTTGGCGAGCGGGCGAATCGGGAGCAGCAACCTCGCACCATAAGCGCCAATGCGTCGGGATCTCAATCGGCCTGCAACGGTTTGAAGTTTCACACAACACGACGAACCCCTCGATCAACCAAAGAGGACAATCGTCTAATTGCAACGATCTCTGAAAGGATGATTCCAATGAAAGTCAATTCGTTATTAGCGAGTCTATTGCTTTGCAGTGCGTTGGCCCTAACGGGCTGTCGCGAAGAAGGCCCGAAGCCCGAATCGTCGGAAGCGACCGCGAGAGACACGAAGAAACCCGCCACGGCTTCGAAGCAGAATCAGGCGGGCGACGAAGAAGCGCTGAAGGAGTTTCTCAGCGGCAACAAGAAGGCCGCCGCGCAACCCGCAGCCGGCACCGACGCCTTACCACCCGGCCACCCGCCGATCGACATGGGCCGCGGCGCGCGCAAAGCGCAAGGTAATCCGGCACTGCCCGCCGGTCATCCGACGGCACCCGGCGGCGCGCAACGGCCCAATGCGAACCTGCCGCCGTTGGAATACGAGGCACCCGCAGGTTGGAAAAAGAACCCGCCGTCGCGCATGTTTCGTGCCGCCGAGTTCGATATCCCTAGCGCAACGGAAGGTGGCGACGCCGCTCAAATGATCGTCTATTACTTCGGCCCCGGTCAGGGCGGCGGCGTGGAAGACAACCTTGCGCGCTGGAAGGGAATGTTCACGACCGACGACGGCCAGCCGGTCGGCGACGATGCCGTTGCGGTCGAGAAGATGGAAGCCAACGGCCTAAAGGTCACGACGATCGACGTGAAGGGGCGTTACTCCGATATGATGTCGCGCCCCAAACAAGCGGGCCCGACGGATGTTGCCTATCGCCTGCTCGGCGCGATCGTCGAAACGCCCGACGGTAAGTGGTTCTTTAAGGGCGTTGGTCCCGCACCAACCATGGACGCGAATCACGATGCGTTTATGGCGATGCTAAAGACGATGAAGCGACCGTAAGGCGTTGCGTGATTTATCCACGCAGCAACGATCAACGGGCAATGTCAATCTCGCATTGCCGAATTTCCCAAACAAAAAAAGCGGCGTCGCGATGACGCCGCTTTTTTTCTTACATATTAGGTGCAATCTTACGCGAGGTTTGCCTTACTCGGCTTGCGCAAGCTTGTAGTCCGCGTTTGGATTGCGCTGCGCCGGGTCGAGGTCGAACCGATCCAAATTCATCACCTTGGTCCAAGCGGCAACGAAATCGTTGACAAACTTCTCTTCGGCATCGGAGGAGGCATACACCTCTGCGATGGCCCGCAGTTGCGAGTTCGATCCGAAGATCAGGTCCACGCGCGTGGCCGTCCATTTCTTTTCGCCCGAGCTGCGGTCGTGGCCGTTGAAGACCATGCGATCGTCGGATACGGGCTTCCATTCGACGCCCATGTCGAGCAGGTTGACGAAGAAGTCGTTGCTCAAGGTGCCGGGCTTGTCGGTGAATACGCCATGTTGTGCGTTTGAATGGTTGGCGTTCAACGTGCGCAAACCACCAATCAACGCGGTCATTTCCGGAGCTGTCAATTCCAACAGTTGTGCGCGATCGACAAGCTTTTCTTCCGGTCGGCGTTGGTCGTAGCTGTTGCCGTCAAAGTTGCGGAAGCCGTCCGACTTCGGTTCGAGGAACGCGACGGAATCGACTTCCGTCATATCCTGCGTCGCATCGGTGCGGCCGGGGGTAAACGGCACGCTGACGGTATGGCCAGCCTTCTTGGCCGCTTCTTCTACTGCCGCGCAACCGCCCAGCACGATCATATCGGCGAGTGATACCTGCTTACCGCCCGATTGTTCGTTATTGAAGTCGCGCTGAATGCTTTCGAGTTTCGAGAGCACCTTCGACAGTTGCGCCGGTTCGTTTACGGCCCAATCTTTCATCGGTGACAGCCGAACGCGGGCGCCGTTGGCACCACCGCGCTTGTCAGAACCACGGTAAGACGCGGCGGACGCCCACGCGGTCTTTACCAACTCGGGAATCGACAAGCCCGACGCGAGAATCTTCTTCTTCAGGTTTGCGACATCCTTAGCATTGATCAACGCGTGCTCGACGGCGGGAACCGGGTCCTGCCAGATGCGCGGCTCGGGCACTTCGGGACCGAGGCATCGCGAATAAGGGCCCATGTCGCGATGGGTCAACTTATACCACGCTTCGGCAAATGCCTTTTCGAATTCCTTCGGGTTATCGCGGAAGCGCTTGGAAATCTTGGCATATGCCGGGTCCATTCGCAGTGACAGGTCGGTCGTGAACATCATCGGCGGGTGCGTCTTCAATTCGTCGTGCGCATCCGGGATGAGATTGCTTGCCGACTTATCCTTCGGCTTCCACTGATGGGCACCGGCCGGGCTCTTGGTGAGTTCCCACTCGAATTTGAAGAGATTGCTGAAGTATTCGTGCGACCATTGCGCCGGGGTAGACGTCCACGCGCCTTCGAGACCGCTGGTGATCGTGTCGGCGCCGTTGCCGCTACCGTTGGCGTTCTTCCAGCCAAAGCCTTGCTGTTCGATCGGCGCAGCTTCTGGATCGGGGCCGACGTTGCTCGCTGCTGCGGCACCGTGTGCCTTGCCGAAGGTATGACCGCCCGCAATCAGCGCGACGGTTTCTTCATCGTTCATCGCCATGCGGCCGAAGGTGGTGCGAATATCGTGGGCGGCGGCGATCGGGTCGGGCGTGCCGTTGGGGCCTTCTGGGTTGACGTAAATCAAGCCCATCTGCACGGCGGCCAGCGGGTTTTCCAAATCGCGGTCGCCGCTGTAGCGCTGGTCGGCCAGCCATTCGCTCTCCGGCCCCCAGTAAATATCGTTCTGCGGCTCCCATACATCTTCGCGACCACCGGCAAAGCCGATGGTTTCGAAGCCCATTTGTTCGAGGGCGCAGTTGCCCGTGAGCACCATCAAGTCGGCCCACGAAATCTTGTTGCCATACTTCTGCTTGATGGGCCAGAGCAAGCGGCGGGCTTTGTCGAGGTTCGCGTTATCCGGCCAACTGTTGAGCGGGGCGAAACGCTGCGTGCCGTCGGACGCGCCTCCACGGCCATCCGACACGCGATAGGTGCCGGCGCTGTGCCACGCCATGCGGATGAACAGCGGACCGTAGTTTCCGTAGTCGGCCGGCCACCAATCCTGCGAGTCGGTCAACAGCGCCTTGATGTCGCTCTTCATCGCGTCGAGGTCGAGTTTCTTGAACTCTTCGGCGTAGTTGAAGTCGGTCCCCATCGGATTGGCCTTCGCCGAATTCTGATGCAGGATCGACAAGTTGAGCATCTCCGGCCACCAATCGGTCGCCTTCATGGCGCCCGTGGCCGTCGGCTTCATAGCCGTGCTGGCCCCCGTAACTGGGCACTTGGCAGCCGAGCCGCCGCCATCGTTTTCGGCGAACGTCGCCGTGGTGCATAACAAGGCGGTCGCCAGCGCGAGCCGCAGGTTGGAATCGGTATTCCTCATGATCTTCCTCCTAAAACATGATGTTGCGAAACGATGCCGGTGGCATCGTTCGTCGAGTGGGACAGCTACGAAAGAAATTGGGTAGCGCGGGCGAACTTCGCTCATCACCCGGAGGGGATTGTAGCGCGAGCGCAACGGCGGGCAATATCAAATGAGGCGCATGCGGGTGAGAGATTTCGCGCGGTCAGCATGATGGGATATCGACTTGAGTCGATCAAATATACGGGCCGAAACTACTGCAAACATTGCAATTTCCGCTTCCCCAAATAGCCCATTGTGACAGGGTCAAACATGTTCAACACGCAGAGCCGTAATAGTTGGTCGCGCGATGAGTAGTTGAAATTGATTGACGAGGTTGTCTCTCGACTCCGTTCGCAGGGTTATTCACATATGGGTCCATACCGCGTCGAAACGATGCGGTATGAACCCAATCGATCAAAGCCAACTTGCCTAGCCCCAATAGATCAGGCCAGTGTCGAACCGGTGCGACAAATCCCCATGCTTGGGCAACACGCGGACGGCATAACCGTGCCGACCACTGCGTTCGCAGGGCAATGCACCTTCGTACCAAAAGCCGTGACCGTCGGCGGGCTGGTCGCATGTCATCGTGCGGCTGCGGCCCTCGACGAGATCGCCGTGCGGTCCCAACGGGCCGCCGTAAAGCTCGACCGATACGCTATCGGCGCTGATATCGCCAAGGTTCACGCGTGCCCGAATCGCAATCTCGCTGCCGACGCGTACTTCGTCTTCAGCGCGCTTCTGCACTTCCTCTACGCGCACGGCGTTCCACTTCTGCGCAAGATCGCGCTTCCAGTGCGACAAACGCTTGGCGCGGTCGTACATGTTCTCATGCAAGGCGCGGCGACGTTCGGCCGTCGGCACGTAAAGCAGCTTGGCGTATTCCTTCAGCATGCGCGCGGTTGAGAAACGCGGCGATACGGTCGCCATGGAGTTTTTCATCCGGCTGATCCAACGGCGCGGAAGTTGATCGGCACCGCGATCGTAAAACAGCGGCACGATCTCTTTTTCCAGCATGTCGTAAATGGTTTCGCTGGTGATGTGATCGCGGAACCCCGGATCGTCGTAGGGCGGCTCGTCGATCGCCCAACCGTTTTCACCGTCGTAGGCTTCGGGCCACCAACCGTCGAGCACGGAGAAGTTCAAGCCGCCATTGGGGCAAACTTTCATGCCGCTCGTGCCCGATGCTTCGCGCGGTTTGATCGGATTGTTCAGCCACACGTCCACACCTTGTACCAACATGCGGCCGACCGTCATGTCGTAGTTTTCAATGAAGACGATGCGCCGACGGAACTCGGGGCGATTCACGTAATTGAGAATGTTCTTGATGATCTCTTTGCCGTTGTCGTCGCGCGGGTGTGCTTTACCCGAAAAGACGATCTGCACGGGCCGGTCCGTGCTGCCGAGGATTTTTAGCAAGCGTGTCGGGTCTCGGAAAATGAGGTCGCCGCGCTTGTACGGCGCGAAGCGACGGGCGAAGCCGATGGTCAGCGCTTCGGGGTCGAGACATTCTTCGGCGGCTTTGATCTCCGCCGGCGGGGCGGCGCGGCGACGCAATTGATCCCGCAGGCGTCGTCGAGCAAAAGCGACGAGTGCCAATCGACGTCGTTCGTGCACGCGCCACAGTTCAACATCGGGTATGTCGTCAACGCGTTCCCATGTGTTTGGGTTATCCACACTGTCGGCGCGACCAGTGCCGAGGTAGCTGTCCAGCAGGTGCGCCATTTCCGGCGCGATCCACGTTTCGGTATGAATGCCGTTTGTCACGCTCGCGATCGGCACTTCTTCTTTCGGTGCGCCGGGCCATACGTTGTGCCACATCTTCCGCGACACGTGGCCATGCAAGGCGCTGACGCCGTTGGCCGCGCCGGCCAGTCGCAAGGCCAAAACGGCCATCGAGAACTTTTCAGCCGAGTTATCCGCCTGAATCTTGCCGAGCGCTTCGAACTCATCCATCGAAAGGTTCAAGGTGCGAACGTAGGGTTCGATGTATTTTTCAAGTAACGCCCGCGGGAAGTGGTCGATGCCGGCGGGCACGGGCGTGTGTGTCGTGAAGACGTTACTCGTCATCACCGCTTCGCGCGCTTCGCCGAAGTCGAGCTTGTGCTCCGTCATTACCTGACGAATGCGCTCGACAGCCAGAAACGCCGCGTGGCCTTCGTTCATATGGCATACGGTCGGTCGTTTGTTGATCGCGTCGAGTGCGCGGATGCCACCGATACCGAGCAAGACCTCTTGCCGGATGCGCATTTCTTCGTCACCGGCGTAGAGGCGCGACGTCAGCGCGCGATCGTCGGGTGAGTTTTCGGCCATGTCCGCGTCGAGCAGATAGAGCGGCACGCGACCGACTTGCGCACGCCAGACCTGAGCCTTGACGGTGCGCGTTCCGATCTGAACTTCGATCGTCGGTTGCTTACCGTCCGGGCCAAACTCCTGATGCAATGGTGCTTGGAAGAAGTCGAGCGCGGGGTAATCTTCGAGCTGCCAACCGTCCGTCGCCAAGCGCTGCTGAAAGTAACCATCGCGGTAGAGAAGACCGACGCCGACCAACGGAATGCCCAAGTCGCTGGCGCTCTTTAGGTGATCGCCGGCCAAGATGCCGAGACCGCCGGAGTAAATCGGCAACGCTTCGTGCAGACCGAATTCCATCGAGAAGTATGCGATGCGCTCGTCTTTCAAGCCGGGGAATTTGGCGTCGAACCAGCTTTCGCGCGTCATGTAATGGTTGTACAAATCCATGGTGCGTTCGAGCGCGGCCAAATAGCCCGAGTCGCGCGCGGCTTGGTCGAGCCGCGATTGCGAGACGTGCGCGAGCAGCCGTACCGGGTTGCCGGTAACGTCGTCCCACAAATCCGGATCGAGCCGACGAAACAACTCGCGTGCGGGTTCGTTCCAGCTATACCACAGGTTGTGCGCCAACTCGCGCAGGGGGGCGAGGGCGTCTGGAATCGCAGGCACGACGGTGTAGGTACGCAGTTTCAACATCAGTGATCTATGCTCCGCGCTGGGTGTACCAGCGAATCGTCTCGTTCAGGCCATCTTCGATGCTCACGCTGGGTTCGTACCCGATGAGCTCTTGTGCTTTGGATATATCGGCTAACGAATGTTTGATGTCGCCCGCGCGTTGCGGCACATATTCGGGCTGTACGTGCTTGCCCAGCGCTTCGTTGATCATGGCGATAATGCGATTGACGCTGATGGCAGTGCCGCAAGCGATGTTCATGACCTGGCCCGATGCCGCGTCGCCGGCGGACGCGGCTTTCAGGTTGGCGCTCACCACGTTGCGAATGAAGGTGAAATCGCGCGTTTGCTCGCCATCGCCGTACACGGTCGGCGGTCGATTCTCATCAATGGCGGTAATAAACGCCGGAATCGCGGCGGCGTATTGGCTTTTCGGATTTTGACGCGGGCCGAAAACGTTGAAGTATCGCAATGCGACGGTGGACAGGCCGAAGCACGTCGCGAAGACGTTGCAGTAATGTTCGCCCGTTAGCTTCTGAACGGCATATGGGCTCAGCGGTTGGCTCGCCATCGATTCGACCTTGGGCTGCACCTGCGTTTCACCGTAGGCTGAGCTGCTCGCGGCATAAACAACGCGGCGCACACCGGCGTCGCGCGCGGCCATGAGCAAGCCGAAGGTGCCGTCGATGTTTGCGGCGTGGCTCGGGTAAGGCTGGTCGATCGAACGCGGAACAGAGGGCACAGCGGCTTGATGGAAGATCACGTCGACGCCTTGGCAAACGCGTTGGCAGGTGGCGGCATCGATGATGCTGCCTTCGACGACGTCGATCTTGTCGCCATGGTGTGCGATGTTGGCGCGATTGCCCGAGCTGAAGTCGTCAATCACGCGCACGGCATAGCCCGCCTCCAGTAGTCCATCCACCAGATGAGAGCCAATAAAGCCGGCACCGCCGGTGACCAAAGCGAGTTTCATACTGCGCCTCCTGCGCTGAAAGAGCGAAACACCGAAGCGCGTTTGCTTCGCTCCGATAACCTAGGCGGACCGTCAGCTGGACGGCATAACAGCTCCTGTTATTTATGTCGTCCTACGAGTGGAATGGGGTCACCTGTGATTTGCTGCCGACGTCACTTCACATTTTATTCGGACGAAGCGAGACGTCACGGGGTGGGATCCGGCTGAAACAGTTGCATATTTTGTGGTGCCACAGGTGAGTGCAGCTTAAGTCACCGCGACTTCGACGCCGACGACGGGAATGCCGTTGGATTTGGCGAGTTGCAGCGTCTTTTCGCGTTCGATGATGAGCGTCTTGCCCGCTTCGATCGCGAGGCCGCCGGCCTTGTGCTTGGCCAGTTTTTCGATGGTGTTGGGGCCGATGGTGGGAACGTCGAACCGCATGTCCTGGTTGGGCTTGCCCAGCTTGATCAGCAACCAACCGCCGCCGGGGCAGAGGTCGCCCGCACGCTCGATCATGCGGTCGGTGCCTTCGATGGCTTCGACGGCGATGATGTCTTTGTCTTTCACGGCAATGGCCTGACCGATGTCGAGGCGGCCGAGTTCGCGGACGAGCGGGAGGCCGAAGGCGAGGTCTGCTTCGCCGCGTGGTGAGAGGCGGTTGGGCGTGAGCGTGCCGACGTCGGCCATGGCTTCCGGGCAATATTGGGTTGAATCCACGAAGTCGATTCCTCGTTCGCGCATATGCTCGACGACGGCCAGAAAGAGGCTGTCGTTGCGGCGGTCGCGCGCCTTTTTGAACCAGACGCGCAGGCTAGCCCAATCGGGGCGATAGGCCAACATGAGGCCCAAACGCGACATGCCCATCGGTCGGCTTTTTCGCACGCGCCCGGCCATGACGACTTCGCGCACGCCTTCGCGAACCAAGCAGCGCGTCCAACGACCCAAGCGCGCGACGCCAGCTTCGTAGAAGCGGTCGGCGAGTGATTCGAGGATGGGGTCGTAGTTGTGTTTGAGGCCGACGACCACCAACTGACGACCGGCCCGCTTGGCACCGCGCGCGACCATGATGGGGAATTGGCCCTCACCGGCGATGAGGCCGAGGGGGGAGGTGGTGGTCGAGGGGTCGGTCATTGCTTGGGATTGTACTTTGGAGAGCGGCCTTGCGAAGGGGGAGGGAATTGCGATTAGCGATGGGCGGAAAAGTGAATGGCAGAATGCGAAATGCACAATGCAAAATGCAAAATTCTAGGTGCGGCGACTTATGTGCAAAGGGCTTTGGGGGAATTGAACAAGGCCAGGAATCACGAGTTGGTCGAGAGCCGATTCCGGGGTGGATTGGTGGAAATTCGTCAATCACCGGATGCGGTGCGCGAACTGCCAATCAAAAATTTGAAATTTGAGATTTCAGAGGAGGTAGTTTGAGGTGTGAATTAGCAACTGCGATCTACAGTATTCATGATGCATGATGCATGATCTGTAACATGTAACATGTGAGGCGTGGAGTGCTAAGCATGATTGACGGCTTTGATAGACGCGTTCTCTAGATCCCTCTGTCGCGCAAACGTGTCTTAGGGCTTTGTGCGTAATTTCAAAATGGTACATCACCACATTCCCGCTTACATTCTCGATCATGCCCGAGCATGTGAATCAACTTCCCCTGTCCGCACCGCGGTATTGCGAAGTGCCGTTCGCGCCGTATCGCTTTGTGCCGGGTCGGCATCCGCACCCGACGGCGCATCCGGACGGGCATAGCTATTTGCCGCCGGGGGAGAGCGAGCCGCCGGTGCCGTTCGTGCCGCCGGAGCGATGGTGGGAGAGCGAGGCGTATTTGGAAGGCGTCGATTGCTACAACCATGGATTTTGGTGGGAGGCGCACGAGGCGTGGGAGGGGCTTTGGCACGTGGTGCCCAATCCGTCGTCGCAGCGAAGTTTTTTGCAGGGGGCGATTCAAGTGTCGGCGCTGCACCTGCAAGCGTTTCTCGGAAAGCGAAACGGGATCATCCGGCTGCACGACAGCAGCCGACGGCACTTCGCCAGCGTCGACGTGCCGGACAATGGCGCGTTCATGGGGGTAGCGTTGGTCGACTGGCTGACGGCAGTCGATGGTTACGTCGAACTTCTTTTGCGTGACGACCCGGTCCGGCATGAGCCGGGGCAGTTTCCATACTTAGTGCTTCAAACCGACGGGCGGTGAGCCATTAGCGACCGGTCGGCGAACTGGCGTCGATCGGTCTTGAAATTCCACGCCAGCCGTAACACTATCAAGACGAGAGGGTGGGGTTGTAACGATTGCTTCAGTCGTAGGGGCGTCAGCGCGAGTTTTACGGCGGAATCGACCGTTTCCAACGGAATTGTTTCAGCTCCAGATGAATTTCGAGTTCAGTTTCGATTCCCGGAAAATCGCGCCGTTCCCGAGAGTGGCCCTCATCGCCACGGTGTGCGTTGCCACACACGGCGATAACCTTTCGCGGCCTGAGTAACTGAGTAAGGTGAGTTGCCCTATGCATCGCCGCTGTAAAACGCAGCAAACACGCGCGTTTGAAAAAAAGTGATTGACCAACGAGAATTGGGTTCGGTAAAATCGTTTCGTTAAAGGATGCAAGGCTTTTATTCGAAAGCCAACCATTAGATGACCATGATCTCAATTCTTACGCTCAGGCCAACCAAGATTGTTCGACCGCTCGTTGAGCGGCGCGAAAAACAGTCGATTGGTTGCTGCGATTTCATGTCAAAAGTCTTCAACGAGTGAGACGGCGTTCTTTCCGTCTTGGCTGATGGCGATGGTTTCTTATCGCCGGTCGGCCTTATCCCGCGACATGTCATTTGTTTCGTCCGATTTTCGTTGTATTGGACATCAGCGTTGGGCATTCGCGGACTCGATCGGTCCTCACATGCGAATTTTGATTCGCCGATGAACTCGATGACCTATCGTTCAATTGGCTCGTTTGAAACTTGGAGTAAATACCTGCTATGTCGTCTCATGTTGCCGAACCCGTGCGGATCGATCCGACGGTCGTTCTCGATGAACTCAAGAAACATATTCTGGTCGATGGTTTTGAGATCGTGATCGATCTCGAGCGCAGCAAGGGCTGCACGCTTTACGATGCCCACGGCGATCGTGAAATCATCGACATGTACAGCTTTTACGCGTCGATGCCGATCGGTTTTAACCATCCCTATTTCGATAAGCAAGACGTGCGCAACGAGTTGGCCGACGCGTCGATGATCAAGATCGCCAACTCGGACGTTTATTCGGTGCAAATGGCCGAGTTTGTGAAGACGTTCGATCGCGTGATGGGCTTACCGCAACTACCGCGATACTTCTTCATCGAAGGCGGCGCGCTTGCCGTTGAAAACGCGATGAAAGCCGCGATGGACTGGAAGGTGCGCAAGAACATCGCCGCCGGTCGCGGTGAGATTGGCACGCAAATCCTTCACTTTGAAAATGCGTTCCACGGTCGCTCGGGCTACACCATGTCGGTGACCAATACCGACCCGAACAAGGTGAAGTACTACGCGAAGTTCGATTGGCCGCGTGTAAGCACGCCGCACATCGACTTTTCGTTGGACGAACCCGAGCGAAAGAAGGCCGCCGAAGCCGCTGAAAAGAAGGCCGAAGCCGAGATTATGAAGGCGCTGGCGGATCGACCGCACCAGATTTGCGCGATCCTGCTCGAACCGGTTCAAGGCGAGGGCGGCGATCGTCACTTCCGTCCCGAGTGGATGCAAACGCTGCGTCGCATTTGCGATGAAAACGAACTGCTGCTGATTTTCGATGAAGTGCAGTGCGGCATGGGTGTGACCGGCGCACGGTGGGCTTTTGAAACGCTGTGCACGATTCCCGACATGGTTTGCTTTGGTAAGAAGGCGCAGGTCTGCGGCGTGATGGCCGGGCCCAAGCTCGACGAAGTGCCGGATAACGTGTTCCGCACGCCGAGCCGAATTAATAGCACGTGGGGCGGCAACTACACCGACATGGTGCGCTCTAAGCATTTCTTGAACGTCATCGAGCAGGAAAACCTGATCGAAAACGCCAAGGTCGTGGGTGAATACTTCGGCGAACAGCTTCGAAAGCTGCACGATGAAGAACCCATGATCGAAGAAACGCGTGGGTCGGGCTTGTTGCAGGCGTTTAGTCTGAAAGATGGCAAGTTTCGCGATCACTTCTGGAAGGGTTGTTTTGAAGTCGGCCTGCTCGTCGTACGCAGCGGTCCGCGGTCGATTCGATTCCGACCGGTGCTGGATACGACGAAGGAAGTGATCGACGAAGTTATGCGCCTGATGCGCGAGGAGATTCGCCGTGTACATGCGGAAGGATATTGAGTTACGCAAACCTTGGAGGAGGGGGTGATCACTCGCCCGATTAGATTGGAATAATCGATCGATAACGGGCGTTTGTGATCAACAAAATGGGGTGAACTGCCATCAATGGGTGGGGCGGTTTGCCTCAGGCGGCGTGCGCTGACCTAGCTTCGGCTCGGGGGGGCACGCCGCTTCTTTTTTTACCTGAATATAGGGCGAATGTGACTGTGGTTCGTTCCGGCTGTGAATGCTAACCGCTTCCTCTCGGTAGTCGGGGGCTACACCGGTTGCAAACCGGTGCCACAGCGCAGACGTCGGTTTGCAACCCCTGTTTCCGCGCGCCGTTGCCAATTAATCGGTGATGCCTGAACATACCATATGCATGCGCGTCGACCGTTCGACGAATTCGAAACGGCCCGATGGTGCGTGCCTGCTTGGCCATAAAACATGCCGTTTCGCCAAGTCGAATCGATTCGCAAACATTAACGCGCGTCGCAAAAACGCGCGCATCTTTTCAGGAGCAGCACGATGTCAGAAACGCAGGCAATTCTCGATCGCTTGGGCATTGAAAAGGTCAACCCCGGCGTCTTTAACGGCGAATGGATGGGCAGCGATAAGCAGCTCGATTCTTTCAGCCCCATCAATGGCGAGTTGATTGCCTCCGTCACGCAAGCGACCGAGTCCGAATACGACCAGACGATGGCCGCCGCTCAGCGTGCGTTTGAAACCTGGCGCACCGTGCCGGCACCGAAGCGCGGCGAACTGGTGCGACAACTCGGTAACGCGTTGCGCGAACACAAGGCCGACCTCGGCGCGCTCGTGACGATGGAAATGGGCAAGATTCGTGCCGAAGGTGAAGGCGAAGTGCAGGAGATGATCGACATCTGCGATTTCGCGGTCGGTCTCTCGCGCCAGCTTTACGGTTTGACGATGCACTCGGAGCGACCTTCGCACCGTATGTACGAACAGTGGCATCCGCTCGGTGTGGTGGGCGTGATCAGTGCGTTTAACTTCCCGGTTGCCGTGTGGTCGTGGAACTCGGCGTTGGCGGCGGTCTGCGGTAACAGCACGCTTTGGAAGCCATCGAGCAAGACGCCGTTGACGGCGATTGCAACAACGAAGATCGCGCAACAAGTGTGCAAGGCCAACGGTGTCGATCCGGCAATTTTCAGCCTCGTCATCGGTCGCGGTTCGACCATCGGCGAGAAGCTGATTAATGACCGTAACATTCCGTTGGTCTCTGCGACGGGTTCGTGTCGCATGGGTTATCGCATCGGCGAAGTCGTGCACCAGCGCTTGGGCAAAACGATTCTCGAATTGGGCGGAAACAACGCGATCATCGTCACGTCGCATGCGGATATGGATATGGCGATTCGCGCGATTCTGTTTGGTGCCGTCGGCACTGCCGGTCAGCGCTGCACCAGCACGCGCCGCATCATCGCGCACGAGTCGATCCGCAAGGAGCTTACGGATCGGTTGGTGAAGGCGTACGGCCAAGTGAAAATCGGAGACCCGCTTAAGGAAGGCACGCTGATGGGACCGCTTATCGACGAGGGCGCGGTCAAGGATTTTCAAAACGCGATCGAAGCCGTGAAGAAAGCCGGCGGCGAAGTCTTGTGCGGCGGTGAAGTGCTGAGCGGCGGCGACTACCCCGGTGGATGCTACGTCACGCCGTGTATTGCCAACGCCAAGAACCAGTACCAGATCGTGCAGGACGAAACTTTTGCGCCAATTCTTTACATGATGGGCTACGGCAGCAGCAGCAAGCCCGCCGATGCCGCCACGCTCGAAAAAGAAACGAAGGAAGCGATCGCCATTCACAACGGCGTGCCGCAAGGTCTCAGCAGCGCGATCTTCAGCCATCACGTGATCGAAGCCGAGATGTTCCTCTCGGCGGCGGGTAGTGACTGCGGCATTGCCAACGTCAACATCGGCACGAGCGGCGCGGAAATCGGCGGTGCGTTCGGTGGTGAAAAAGAAACCGGCGGCGGTCGCGAGTCTGGCAGCGACGCGTGGAAGGCCTACATGCGCCGACAGACGAACACGATCAACTGGGGCACGGAATTGCCGTTGGCGCAGGGGATTAAGTTTGGGGATTAGGGGGAGAATTTCGAATTGCGAATGTCGAAGTTCGAAATGCGAACAGCGAATTGAGAACGGGCGCGGCATGTTGAGGAATCGCTCTGATCAGAGCCGCGACCGTGAGGGAGCGGATAGCGTGATTTGTGAGTGTTCTTGCGAATGAAGCGACGCTGCGCCATTCTGATGCATTCGCGATTTTGTTACGACCAATTCGCGACCGAAAATCTGGGTCGTTTTGGAGAATGAGATGTCAAATCAAGCGTGGCGGTCGCGTATTGTTTGCGACCCTGACATTCGACATGGCGAGCCGTGTATCAAGGGTACGCGGATCGCCGTCTCCGTCTTGGTCGCTAGTTTGGCTGATCTTAGTATGGACGACTTGCTTCGAGAGTATCCGCAGCTTACCCGCGAAGATATTCAGGCGGCATTGCACTTTGCCGCCGAAGCGTCGCATTCCAATATGGTCGCTTGATGGCAAACTTAATCGTCAAGCTCGATGAGGACTTATCGGCTATGGTCGCCGAGCCTTTGCGCAACGCGAACTACGACGTACGGACGGTAGTCGACCTAGGTTGGGGCGGTACGCCGGATTCTGAATTGTTGCCAAAGGTCGTTGATGAAGGAGCGTTTTTTATCACTGCTGATAAAGGGTTTGGTGATATACGCGAGTATCCGCCGGGGTCGCATGCAGGAATTCTCGTGCTACGCCCAGCAAGCGAAAGCATTGCCGAGTATGCTCAACTTCTGAAACAATTTCTTGTAGAGCATCGAATCGAGGATCTACGTCGTGCCACTGCCGTCTTAACTTCGGTTGGCATTCCAATTCGACGACCAAGTGACGATTAAATAACAAGATAGCATCCGGACTTAATTGAAACGCCTGAATCTATGATCCAATTCGCCAATCAAAAAACAGAAGCCAAAAACGTCCTTGGCGGTCCGCTCGCTGTTTGCGGGACCGATCCGATGACGGGGTATTTCCGCGATGGTTGCTGCAATACTGATGCGACCGACGCGGGTTCGCACACCGTCTGCGTCAAGGTGACGAGCGAGTTTCTCGAATTTAGCGCGTCGCGCGGTAACGATTTGTCAACGCCCAACCCCATGTATGGCTTTGCCGGTCTTAAGCATGGCGACCGCTGGTGTTTGTGTGCGGCGCGGTGGTTGGAAGCGTTTCGGGCGGGGTTCGCACCGCCGGTCGTGTTGGAAGCGACGCACGAGAAGGCGTTGGAGATTGTTGAGCTAACCGACTTGCAGATGTACGCCGTCGCCGGTTGAGTTGAGCGATTGCGAATGCGTTAGGCAATCGTCGGCAAATCCACCTTGCTTTAGAATTCTTCGCTCAAGAATGGGGTGCTCGCATCAGCCGCGGTAGCCCCAGTAAGACCGCATTTTGCGAATCATCCACGTTTCACAGCCTCGCGTTTCGCTGGCCACGTCGATTCACAACAGCTATCATCGCAATTTGAGATATCACGAGTCTGCAGCGGCAGGCTCAACCTCGCAGCGCCGAGCGCGATAGGAGAACTGAACCGCATGAACGTTTGTGTCATCGGCACCGGCTACGTCGGGTTGGTTGCGGGCACGTGTTTTGCCGACGGCGGCAATCACGTGATCTGCGTGGACAAGGATGCGTCCAAAGTCGAACGACTGAAAAAGGGCGAAGTGCCCATTTACGAGCCCGGTCTCGCCGAGGTGATTCAACGCAGCGTCAAAGCCGGGCGGCTTGAGTTCACGACCGACCTGGACGAATCGGTGCGAAAGTCGCTGGTGGTGTTCATCGCCGTCGGCACGCCGCAAGATGACGACGGCAGCGCCGATCTGTCGGCGGTGGTTGCAGTCGCCGGGGCGATCGGCAAGGCGATGGATGGTTATCGCATCGTCGTGACCAAGAGCACGGTGCCCGTCGGCACGCACAAGAAGGTCGAAGCGGCGATCACCGCCGTGACGGATCATCCCGTCGATGTGGTCAGCAATCCGGAATTCATGAAAGAAGGCGCGGCAGTTGAAGACTTCACCAAGCCTGACCGCGTGGTGATCGGTACGAACAATCCCGCCGTCGTCGAGATTATCAAACAACTTTATGCACCGTTCATGCGGAAGCGCGAGCGATTGTTGGTGATGGACCCGGCTAGTGCCGAAATGACGAAGTACGCGGCGAACACGCTATTGGCGACGAAGGTGTCGTTCATGAACGAAGTCGCCACGCTTTGCGAGAAGTATGGCGCCGATGTTGAGACGGTGCGCATCGGCGTAGGCAGCGACTCGCGCATTGGGCATCCGTTCTTGTTCCCCGGCGTGGGATACGGTGGCTCGTGTTTCCCGAAGGACGTTTCGGCGTTTGTGTATATGGGCCGCGAAGTCGGCGCGCCGGCAGTGGTGGCTGAAGCGGTGCAAGAGCGCAACCGCATGCAGCGGAAGGGTTTTGCCGAACGCATCGTTGAATACTTCGGCGATAAGTTACACGGCGCGACGATTGCCGCATGGGGATTGGCGTTTAAGGGGCGGACCGACGACATCCGCGAGGCACCGGCGATCGATGTGATTCGAATGCTACGCGATAAGGGTGCGACGATTCGCACGCACGACCCCGAAGCGATGCCGAATACCAAAGCTGAGTTGGGCGATAAAGGCATTAGCTATCACGACAATGCCTACGATGCGGTGCAAGGTGCCGACATGCTCGTCGTGTTTACGGACTGGCCCGAGTTTCGCACGCCCAGCTTTGACAAGATCAAAGCCGGGCTCGCCAAGGCGGTTATCTTTGACGGTCGCAACCTCTACGATCCGCCGTTCGTCGCCAAGCAGGGTATCGAATACCACAGCGTTGGCCGACCTTCGGTGACGCCAAAATGAGCGGGGCACGTCCACGGACGATTTTCGTAACGGGTGGGGCCGGTTTCATTGGCTCTCACCTGTGCGAAGCGCTGTTGGAGCGCGGCGACGCCGTGATTGCCTACGACAGCTTCGATCCGTTTTACGACGAGGCCGTCAAACGCCGGAATATCGAAACGTGTCTAAATAACGATAACTATCGACTTGTCGAAGGCGACATTCGCGATGCCGGGATGGTGAAGGCGGCTTTGCCGCAGGAATGCGACGCCGTGGTGCATTTGGCGGCGCGGGCGGGTGTGCGACCGTCGATTGCCGATCCTCTGTTGTATCAGGACGTCAACGTCAACGGTACCAACGTGATGTTGGAGGCCGCGCGCGAACGCGATGTGCGCTCGTTTATCTTCGCCAGCAGTTCGAGCGTGTACGGCAACAATGAGAAGGTGCCGTTCGCGGAAAGCGATGTGGTCGATCATCCGATTTCGCCCTACGCCGCCACCAAGAAGGCGGGCGAACTGATCTGCCATACGTATCACCATCTGTTCAAGATGAACATCACGTGCTTGCGGTTCTTTACCGTGTACGGCGCGCGACAGCGGCCCGATCTTGCGATTCACAAGTTCACGCGGTTGATCGAAGAGGGCAAGCCGATTCCGGTCTTCGGCGACGGCAGCATGATGCGCGATCATACGTATATCGATGACATCATCCGCGGCGTGGTGGCGGCGATCGATCGATGCGAGGGCTACGCGATTTACAATCTCGGCGAATCGGAGCCGGTGTCGCTGAGCGATATGATCTCGTCGATCGAAGCCGCGCTGGGTAAGAAGGCGATCATCGACCGCAAGCCGGTGCCGCCGGGGGATGTGAACAAGACTTACGCCGACGTATCGCTGGCCCGCGCCGAATTGGGTTACGAACCCTCGACGCATTTGGCGGAAGGGTTGGAACGGTTTGTGGCGTGGTTTCGGGCGCAGTGTTGATGCGGCGGGGTTATCCGTTTCGAAACAGCTTCGATAGCATCGCGTAAAGTGTCGAGCGCATCGTTTGAAATAAATTGAGCGATGAGTCCATAAACACGAGATGACAGAGCCGCGGCCTGTGGCCGCATGTTATCAAGGTCTCGCAAATTCAACTCGACTAACACGGTTTGGCAATGTCAGTGGGTCTTCGGGGCTTCTTTGGTGCGAAAGCGACTGCGAAAGAAAAAGTTTCTCGGCGAATTTCGCGTTTATGGCGTCAACATACGTTGCGACCTCGTCGACATCGATATCACGCATGATATTTGGTTAGATTCGTTTATTGATTGTATCGAAGCGAACGGCTGCATCGTTGGCGGTGGGTGCTCAAATGAAGATTTTGAGGGATTCGTCGAACTCGGTATGGGGGCCGAACGAGCGAAGCACCGATTGGATGCGATCAACCATTGGCTCGAGCAGTCGGCTAATGTTAGAAATGTCAGGATTGGAAGTCTCGTGGATGCGTGTTACGGTGACATTGACGATTGAGTGAGTGATGGTGCGTCGAGGGACGCACTCTACGATGTTTCGGTTCGCGTAATCCTTGTATGGTGCATCCCTTGATGCACCACGCAGCTAAATGCGGTGAAGCGCATCCAAGAGAGCTGCGGTCTGTGGCCGCTGATAAACATGCTCGACCTTACCCAACAACGCATCCTCGTCTCCGGCGGAGCAGGTTTTCTTGGCCACGTCGTTTGCGAGCAACTGCGCGCGGTGGGTGTAGCAGATACGAACATCCTCGTGCCGCGTCGCAAGGACTACGACCTCACCAGCGAAGCCGCGGTCGTGCGTCTATATGCCGAGTTGCAACCGACCGTCGTGATTCATCTTGCTGCCGAAGTCGGTGGCATCGGCGCCAATCGCGAAAACCCCGGTCGCTTTTTCTATGCCAACATGGCGATGGGTTTGCACCTGATCGAGCATGCGCGGCGTAGCAATATCGCGAAGTTCGTGCAGGTCGGCACTGTGTGTTCCTATCCGAAACACACACCCGTCCCGTTTAAAGAGGATGACTTGTGGTCGGGCTACCCTGAAGAAACCAACGCACCATATGGCGTGGCGAAGAAGGCGTTGCTCGTGATGCTGCAATCGTATCGCGCACAGTACGGGCTTAATGGAATCTATTTGCTACCCGCTAACCTATACGGTCCCGGCGATAATTTCGACGAAGCCACGAGCCACGTCATCCCCGCACTGATTCGCCGTTTCGTCGAAGCCAAACGCGACAACGTTCCGAGCGTGCCTGTTTGGGGCACGGGCAAGGCCAGCCGCGAGTTTCTTTACGTCGAAGACTGCGCCCGCGCGATCGTGGCGGCGGCGCAAAACTATAACGACCCCGAGCCCGTTAACATCGGCACCGGTAGTGAAATCACGATTGCCGACTTGGTCGAGAGGATCAAAGCGATAACGGGCTTTACCGGCACGATCGAATGGGATACCACCAAACCCGACGGCCAACCGCGGCGCGTCTTGGATATGACGCGAGCACAATCCGAGTTTGGTTTTGAGGCCGTGGTTGAGTTAGACGAAGGACTGCGCCGGACGGTAGATTGGTTTGGCTCCAACACCTTCTCTGAGTGACCTGCACGAGTAAAAAAGAAAGCGCGACGCCGTTCCGAAGAACCGCGTCGCGCTTTCCATTTATGTAATCGTCGCCGCTGCAATGTCGCGCGGCGAGCGTGGACTTCTCGTCCCGGGTGCGCGTCAAGTCTTGGTCACGCGCTAGATCTAACGGTGACCGCTTCCTGACGGGCGCGGCTCTGACAGAGGGCTTACATGCCCATGCCGCCCATTCCGCCGGGCATGCCGCCGCCGGCAGCGCCACCCTTCTTCTCTTCCTTGATTTCGCTGACGGCACAGTCGGTCGTCAACAACAAGGCGGCGATCGATGCGGCGTTTTGCAGGGCGACGCGCTCGACCTTGGCCGGCACGATGACGCCCATGTCGATCATGTCGCCGTATTCGTTGGTGAGGGCGTTGAAGCCGAAGGTTGCCTTCTTGTCTTCGAAGACTTTCTGAGCGACGACGCTGCCGTCGAGGCCGGCGTTTTCAGCAATGACCTTCACCGGAGCCCACAAGGCGCGGCGTACGATGTCGACGCCGGTCTTTTGGTCACCTTTGAGCTTCTTTTCTTCCTTATCGAGGACCGAGGCGAGGGCACGCAGCGGGGCGACGCCGCCACCGGGCAGGATGCCTTCTTCAACGGCGGCGCGACAGGCGTGCAGTGCATCTTCGACGCGGGCCTTCTTTTCCTTCATTTCGACTTCGGTCGCAGCACCGACGCGCAGGATGGCGACGCCACCGGCCAACTTGGCCAAGCGCTCTTCGAGCTTTTCGCGATCGTAGTCGCTGGTGGTGCGGTCGGCTTCGACCTTGATCTGGTCGATGCGAGCCTTAATGTCGCCAGCCTTACCGGCACCTTGAATGATCGTGGTGTTGTCTTTATCGACGACGATGCGCTTGGCTTGGCCGAGGTCGTTGATGTCGATGCCTTCGAGCGTAACGCCGGTTTCTTCGAAGATCGGCGTTGCGCCGGTCATGACGGCAAGATCTTGCAGCATGGCCTTGCGGCGATCGCCGAAGCCGGGAGCCTTCACGGCGGCAACTTGCAACATACCGCGCAGTTTGTTGATGACGAGAGTGGCGAGGGCTTCGCCTTCGACGTCTTCCGCGATGATGAGCAGCGGGCGGCCTGCTTTGGCGACCTTCTCGAGGATCGGCACCATGTCCTTCACCGACGAAATCTTCTTTTCGTGGATGAGGATGAAAGGCTTATCGAGCTGAACTTCCATCTCGGCCGTGTCGGTCACGAAGTGCGGCGAGAGGTAACCCTTATCGAACTGCATACCTTCGACGAGATCGACAACGGTTTCGAGCGTCTGGCCTTCTTCGACGGTGATGACGCCATCTTTGCCGACCTTGTCCATGGCTTCGGCAATCTTCTTACCGATTTCAGCGTCGTGGTTGGCGGCGCAGGTGCCGACTTGGGCGATCTGCTTGGTTTCCTTCACCGGCTTGGCCATGCGCTTGTATTCTTCGACGATGGCTTCAACGCCGGCGTCGATGCCGCGCTTGAGTTCCATCGGATTGGCACCGGCGGCCACGTTCTTGAGACCTTCGGTGAAGATCGACTCGACGTACACTGTGGCCGTGGTGGTGCCATCGCCGGCATCGTTGGAGGTCTTGCTGGCGACTTCCTTCACCATTTGCGCGCCCATGTCTTCATAAGCGTCGTCGAGTTCGATTTCCTTGGCGACGGTCACGCCGTCTTTGGTGACGGTCGGGCTGCCGAACGACTTTTCGATCACGACGTTGCGGCCGCAGGGGCCCATGGTGACTTTGACGGCGCGGGCCAACTGGTTGACGCCGTTGCGGATGGCCTCGCGGGCCTCCATATCGAATGCAATTTTCTTAGCTGCCATTGGATGCGTATCTCCTGATGATTCTTTGTTTATTCGTTGAAGGCTTACGCAGGGAAGTCGTCATCGCCGATACCTTCGAAGGTATCTTCCTGCCAGACCTTGCCTTTTTCTTTGACCTGCAACTCGGCCGTTTCGATCGCGTTGGAATCGACGAACAACATGTCGTCGACCAAATCCGCCGCGATGATGTCGGAGGTGCGTATCTCAATGCGAAAGCCGCTGTCTTCGATGCGCGTGTACGCCAGCGGATAGATATGCAGGGCGTCTTCGTTGCCGGGGAACGTCAGCACCAAGCGGGCGGACGATCCGAAACGAATGGCTTCATCGAGAGCGGTCGCAAAGAGAGACGGTTTCATGCAAGGCCTTTCGGTTTGAACGACTACTGCGAGGCGGGGCGGCGAGTTGGCGTGGGCCAAGGCTGCCGCATCCGCGAAACTGCGAAGGGCCTAGCTTAGCCGACGATGGCGAGAATGTCCGACTCATCCATGATGAGGAACTCTTCGCCGTCGATCTTGACTTCGGTGCCGGCGTAACTGGTGAAGAGCACTTCTTCACCCTTGCCGACCTGCATCTTGGAGCGCTCGCCGCTGGAGAGCAGGCGGCCTTCACCGATGGCTTCGATCTTGCCGCGCTTCGGCTTTTCCTTGGCGCTTTCGGGCAGCACGATGCCGCCGGCAGTGACGTCGTTGGCTTCGATGCGCTTTACAACCACTTTGTCACCAATCGGGCGAATCTTGACGCGGCTCTTGGTAGCTGGCATTTGCAAACTCCTTTAACGGTTACTCGTTGTTGCGTCGTATCATTTGGCCGACGCGGTTTATTTGATTTACTCGCATCGCCGCCTTGGCGATGCAAACGAAAGCTATGCGAATCCGACGGCTAGTTGCGATTTCCGACGTCGGGTAATTCCATTTGGTAAACGCGCTGCGCGATCCGCGCGATCATTTCGGGTAATAGGTCCTGCCCTTGATCGGTTTCGATCACGCTGAACACATCGAGCTTCATCGCGTCGGTCAACAGCCGCGGCTGCGACTGTTCGCAGACGTACAGGCAGGGGACCGTTAGGCCCATGCGCCGCAGGCGTCGAAGCGTGTCGAGCCCGCCCGCCACGGGCAGGGCGTCGTCGAGCACCATCACGTGGATCGAATCCCGCGCCGTCAGCCCCACGACTTGCTCATCGTTCTCCGACCAATGCAAGGCCAGCGGCCACGGCGACAGGCGCTCGGGCAACGCGTTGGCCCAGTTGCTCGCCGGGTTGCGCGCGATGAGAAGGTTGAGATGGCTGCTGGCAAAGGTCACGATGGAACCGCTCCAAGCGAAACCGGCGGGCCGTGCCGAAGGGGCAGGCGCACACTCTTCGACCAGAGAGTAGGCAACGTTCGTGCCAATCGCGTTGAAATTCGTAGGTTGGCTGGCGGGCGGTTGTAACTATCGGCCAATTATGGAGATAGGGCGTTGGCGTTTGCGATCAGGGGATAGCCCTCAAATGCCCAGTTGCTGCCAATCGTGGCAGGGCCGGGCTGACCGCTCGTTGCCGGAATGACAGATTGGCACGGGCGGTGGCGTGGCCACCCGCTATCATGCCTGAGAGTTTGTCTCACCATCTCGAAGGGGCGCCGTCTGGTCCGTTGAAGGCCGGGATCGCGCCCAACCAAGGAGTTGCCTGCCGTGAAAGCATCTGACCTGTTTGTGAAATGTCTGGAAGCCGAGGGCGTCGAATACATCTTCGGGCTGCCGGGCGAAGAAAACGCCGACATGATGATTTCGCTGGCCGATTCCAGCATCAAGTTCGTCCTCTGCCGCCACGAGCAGGCCGCCGCGTTCATGGCCGACGTGTACGGTCGACTGACAGGGCGGGCGGGTGTCTGTTTGGCAACGCTCGGGCCCGGTGCGACGAATCTCGTGACGGGTGTCGGTAACGGCAACATGGATCGCTCGCCGATGGTGGTACTGACCGGTCAGGGCAGCACGCAGCGACTGCACAAAGAATCGCACCAGGCGATGAACGTCGTCGACATGTACAAGCCGCTGACCAAATGGGCCGAGACGGTGCAGCACCCGGACAACATTCCCGAGATGGTGCGCAAGGCGTTTAAGCTGGCCGAGTTTGAGAAACCGGGCGCGTGTTTGGTTGAACTGCCGGAAGACATTGCCGGATCGGAAACCGACAAGACGCCCATCCCGCCGACGCCGACGCGCCGACCGGGCCCCGACCCGAAGGCGCTGGTCGATGCGGTCGAGTTGATCGGAGTAGCGAAGAAGCCGGTGATATTGGCGGGCAATGGTTGTGTGCGCAAGCGCAGCTCCGAACAGTTGTGTCGCTTTGTGACGCGCACCGGCATCGGCGTGGTGAACACGTTTATGGGGAAGGGCGCTGTGCCCCGCAGCAGCGAGCATTGCTTATTTACGATCGGCTTGCAGTCGCGCGATCACGTGTCGTGCATCATGGACGAGGCCGACTTGGTGATTGCGATTGGTTACGACCTCGTCGAATACGATCCGCAGCGTTGGAACCAAGGCAACGCCAAGAAGATTTTGCATATCGATTTCTTACCGGCGGAAGTGGATGAGAACTATCGCGTCGATGTGGAACTGGTCGGCGATATTGCCAACTGTTTGCACGGGTTGCTCGAATCGTTGGGCGATTCGGATACGCCACGCTTCGAGATCGGTAAGCACGCGCGCCGTCGCGAAGAGATGATCGCGGATTTCTCGGCACACGATGATGACGATACCAAGGGAATCATTAAGCCGCAGAAGGCGCTCGCCGATTGTCGGGCCGTATTGGCGCCTTGCGATATTCTGCTGTCCGATGTCGGCGCACATAAGATGTGGGTCGCGCGGCATTATCATTGCGACGAACCGAACACGTGCTTGATTCCGAATGGTTTTTGCTCGATGGGCTTTGCGCTGCCGGGCGCGATGGCGGCGAAGTTGGTGTATCCCGATCGACGCGTTATTGCTGTCTGCGGTGACGCCGGATTCCTGATGAACATTCAAGACTTCGAAACGGCGGTGCGTTGCGACCTGCCGTTTGTGTGTTTGGTTTGGGAAGATCATGAATACGGACTGATCTCGTGGAAGCAAGAGACGCACTTCGGTCGTCATACCGATCTGGCGTTTAACAATCCTGATTTCGTGAAGCTGGCGGAAAGCTTCGGCGGTTACGGCGCGCGAGTGGAAAACTCGGTCGACTTGCGACCGGCCCTTGAGAAAGCGTTTGAGAGCGGTAAGCCAGCGATTGTCGCCATGCCGGTGGATTATTCGGAAAATATGAAGCTGACGAAGCGGCTGGGGGAGTTGACGTGCACGCTGTGACGATTGATGTTCGAGCCTGTATTTTCGCTTTACTCGCATTGACGGCTTGTGATTCGAATCCGCCTTCGCAGACACCATCGAAATCGATCGGTGGTAATTCAAATACTAGAGTGGCTTCCGAAATAGCTTCATTGGATAACGATGCGCTAATTGAGTTGTTTTCAAGGGATGCGTCGCACGAATCGTATTCTGCGTTTGATGCAATTGCTGAATTGCAACGGCGCGGCGAAAATGCAATCGAAGCGCTTCTCGGTCACTTGGAGGATGATCGTGAGTCGGTCACGATGTTCAGAGTAACGCGATCCTCAGTGGGTGATGTTTGCTTCTATACCCTCTCGGATATGGTTGCACCGACGCCGGATGATTACACACATAGCTGGGGCCGTACGAGGGTTGATGGAGAGAATCATGAGCGTCCTCACCACCTTCACAGAACCGTATTCAACCGCGACAACGTTCGAGCGTGGTTTGCGGAGAGAAACGAGCATTCTCTCGTCGAATTGCAAATCGAAGGCTTGGAATGGTGGATCGACGCTGAATCGGAGATCGGCTTTCCGACAGAAGATGCTCGTCGCGGGATTCTAGGTCCGCTTAAACGTGAATTGAGTCGATTGAAAGCACAAAAGCAAAATAACCAAGCAGGTGCTTAAGGCGAGCACTCGGCTAAGCCGCCGTTGCCACACTGATATTTGGCCGAACTATTGATAAGGGGCGACCAAGATTGAGTTTCTTAAACATCCCGCGACGCGTTCGGTGTTGGCGAAAGAGGCTGCCATCACGCTGTGGTCTATTGGTTGGGGAGCCGTGTTCGGATTGATTTTTGGCCGAATGGGATTGCGTGACGTTTTTCCTGTTGTGATCGCGATAGTGGCATGGCATTGGGTCGGCGTCGCTTTCCTGAGTAAGCCGATCCGAACGATGGGCGAGCGCGCTTTGCTGACAGGCGTTGCGGCCTTGTTCGTGGCGCCAACCTTTCTTTTTTGCTACGGGTATTTTGGTCGCACTCTGAGCGATCAACCTTGGCCGACGTTCGTGCTTGCTTGTTGTGTCGCTACTATCGGATATTGGTTGGTGACTTTCGCGACGTTTATGGGTTGGCAGGCCGTGTGGAAGAAACTTGGAACGATTGAATACGATCGACGCTGCCTAAGTTGTGGCAACGATATGAACGGTAACCCTGCGAGTGCTTGTCCAAAATGTGGCACGCTGGTGCAGTTCGATCAGAATGTGGAATCCAAAGAGGCCGAGCCAGTCAACGTTGTACCGTTTGATGCGGATTCGGGAATGTGACGGGGGCTGAAGGTTGAACTGTTAAAAGTGTCGCTCGTTTCGTCGCGCAAAACATTCGGAGCCGTACTCTTTTGAGGCATGAATTGAACTTTATTCGCAACAGTGAAATCTGCTGGCGGTCTTGAATTCGCCGGTGGCGGCGTCAGGCTTTCGCCTGACCTACGATAAAACGAAAGTCATCTTAGATGCTTAACCCAACCTACCCCTACTATCTCGCCAACGAACCCGTCGCCGTCAATACCGATTTGGAGGTGACGAACAAATACACCGGCGAAGTCGCCACGCGCGTGGCCATGGCCGATGCCGCGACGATTGATAAGGCGATCGGCGCGGCGCACGACGCGCGGCATGCGATGCGTAAGTTGCCGTCGTATGCGCGGGCCGATGTGTTGCGTCATCTTGCTAAGCGCATGGAAGAGCGTCACGAGGAGCTGGCCAAGGCGCTGTGCATCGAGGCCGGTAAGCCTATCAAAGATTCGCGCGGCGAAGTCACGCGCGGTATCGACACGTTCAACATCGCCGCCGAAGAGGCCGTGCGCATTTACGGTGAATATCAACCTTTGGATATATCCAAGCGGGCCGACGGCTACGAAGGCATCTGGAAGCGCGTACCCATCGGCGTGTGCTCGTTTATCTCGCCGTTTAACTTTCCGATTAACTTGGCGGCGCACAAAATCGCGCCGGCCATCGCGGCCGGTTGCCCGTTCGTTTTGAAGCCGGCCAGCAAGACGCCGATCGGCGCGTTGATCATGGGCGAGATTCTCGCAGAGACGGATCTACCGAAGGGGGCGTTCAGCATTTTGCCCTGCCGCCGCGACGGTGCCGATCTGTTTACGACCGACGAACGGTTTAAGCTGCTCTCGTTCACCGGCTCGCCCGATGTGGGCTGGGCGCTAAAGGCCAAGGCGGGCAAGAAGCCGGTGGTGCTGGAATTGGGCGGTAACGCGGCGTGCGTCGTGGATAAAGATGCGGATCAGGATTTTGCAGTCGAGCGCATGATGATCGGTGCGTTTTATCAGTCGGGCCAGTCGTGTATCGGCGTGCAGCGCGTGTTGATTCACGAGAGCATTTATGAATCGTTTAAGGAGAAGCTCGTTGTGGCGGCGAAGAAGTTGAAGGTCGGCGACCCGCTCGATGAAGACACGTTCATCGGGCCGTTGATCGACGAGAAAGAGGCTAAGCGCTTGGACGAATGGACCGACGCAGCCGTGAAGGGCGGTGCCAAAGTTTTATGCGGCGGCAAGCGCGATGGTGCGTTCTACGATGCCACGTTTATCGAAAACGCGCCCAAAGATGCGGCCGTGACATGCGAAGAAGCCTTCGGCCCCATTGCGACGGTGGAGCCGTTTAGTAACTTCAAACAAGCGTGCGATATCGTGAATGACAGCGTCTTCGGTCTGCAAGCAGGCGTGTTTACCAACAACATGCAAAACGCGTTCTACGCTTTTAACGAACTCGAAGTCGGCGGGGTTGTTATCAATGATATCCCATCTTTCCGCGTCGACAGCATGCCCTACGGAGGCGTCAAGGACAGCGGTCTCGGTCGCGAGGGCATTCGCTTTGCCATCGAAGATATGACGGAGTTGCGTTTGATGGTAATGAACCGGATGGGGCAGAAGCCGGAGTAAACGTCAAAACGTCAAAACGTCAAAACGTCGAAAAGTCAAAAAGTCGAATTGCCGAGATATACAGGAATTTGATTCGCGGGACCGTCGGGTGCCCCATCCTTCGCGATAGCGAAGGTTGGGGCATCATGAAACTGGTGTCCTTAACTTACTGGTAGCATCGTCAGGCTCTCGCCTGACCTACGATGTCAAGTGTTTATCCACCTTGCGTACTCTACTCGCGCGCGAACGTCTCGTTAAACGCTTTCAAGCAATCATCACATTCATCGATGCGCCAATTTGGCTCACCTTCGCGGCGCTTGTCCAGATTGAACCAGATCGCCGCCTTCACGCGTGGAATCCGCGATAGATAGGCGTGTGCGTCACGTATCCATTTGGCTTTCTGCCCCGGCTTACCCGGAGCGCAACCGAACTCCGAGATGATGATCGGCTTCGACGGATACTTCTCTAACAGCGCGGTGAGCGGTTTCTCGTAAATCTCGGCGAAGCTTTGCCAGCGATGCCACTCGGAATGATGATCGCCGAAGTTGTAGCCATCGAGCGAAACCCAATCGACATAACGATCGCCCGGATAGTACAGGTGCATATCGTTTTCAGCAGTGCGGGGAATGCTGACGACGTTGGGCGACCAGACCCATTCGACATTGCCTGCTTTTTCTTCGTCGAAAATGGTTTTGATGCGTTGCCACGCCGTGACGAACGCGCGCGGGTCTTCCGACCAACTAAACCAGTTACCGTTCATCTCGAAGCCGAAACGCAACAGCACACGACTGCCATCGGCTGCGGCGGCCTGCGCCCATTCGCGAAAGAACGCGTCGTAGCGCCCCGCGTTGATGTCGGGCAGATACCGACGCCCATCGCGATCGCCCCACATCCATAACTCTAATGAGATCATCGGCGTTGCGCCGACGGCGCGAATGGTATCGACGCCTTTCTTCGGAAACGGGCGCCCCAAGTCGCGATAAAACATGACGTATTGTGGTGGCGACGCAAATTGTTCGAGTTCTTTTGTTAGGTTGCGCTCAAAGCGACTGCCCCAGTAGATTTGATATACGCCCCAGGCGAGCGGTTCTTTTCGTTGACTGCGCGGTGCGGTGTACGTTGGTTCGTTGAGAGAGGGCGGCCCAGCGTTCGGTCGATCTCGCATCCAAGCGGCTGCCGCAATAAAGAGCGGCGTCGCAAGCAACAAGAATACAACCAGTCGGTGTTTCATAATTATTGAATTCTGTCGTCGTGGCCGTTAGTGCAAACATTCGTTGCTAGAAAACTGACATTGGCAGCAAGCGCTTCGATTTCGTCGCGGTCAGGCGACTTCGAGAACATTTCCCACAGTGGTGCGGGAACAGGCGACGCAGTGCAGGGACTTACCGATCACGCGGCGATGGGTATCGAGCGCGATCTCGGGGGCGTTGTTGTGTTCGCTGAGATGCGCAAGGGCTAGCCATTGCAAACGTTGACCGTGGCGGGCGTTAAAGCCTGCGGCGTCGTCATTGGATAGGTGGCCGTTGTCGCCGGCGATGCGCTGTTTGAGAAACTGCGGATACGGGCCGTTCCAAAGCATGTCGTCGTCGTAGTTGCTTTCGAGATAGGCGGCGTCGACGCTGGCTAACGCGTCGGCCAATGCCGCAAACGGATGGCCCAAGTCGGTGAAGATGCCGAGCCGCTTGCCGTTGTGTTCGACGATGAAGCAGGAGCCGTCGGCCGCGTCGTGCGGCGTGGGGATGGCGTGAATGGTCGCGTCGCCGATGGTGAAGCTGCTGCCGCGTTCGAAGCGATGCACGCGGTGCAGTTTGCCGACTTTGGCACGCGCGGCGCGCATGGTTCGATCGGTTGCGTATACCGGAATGTTAAACTTGCGATGCACCGGGCCAACGCCGGAGACGTGATCGCTATGTTCGTGAGAGATGATCAGTGCGTCGCAATCGGCGGCGTTGCGACCGTGCTGGGCGAGACGCTCGGCGATGCGTTTGGCGCTAATACCGGCGTCAAACAACAGACGCGTGTCGCCCGCTTCGACATAGATGGCGTTACCGCAGGAGCCGGATTGCAGCGAGAACGTGAGCATTTGGCGGAAGTGTATCGCGGTGTGAACGAACGTGAAAGCGAAATCGCCAAATCTCAATATTGAAACCGAGCCGCGATGGGCATGCGTCGGCCCACGCCGAAAGCGCGGCTGGTGACTTTGAGGCCCGTAGCCATTTGTTTGCGTTTGTATTCGTTCTGATCGACCTTGCGGGCGATGTCGCGCACGGTTTCCGCATCGAAGCCGTCGGTTACGATTTCGTCGACCGACATTTCCAGCTCGATGTAGCGCCGCAAGATGCCGTCGAGCACGTCGTATGGCGGGAGCGATTGTTGGTCGTGTTGATCCGGGCGAAGTTCGGCAGACGGCGGTTTGGTGATGGTCGATTCGGGGATGATTTCGCGACCGGCACGTTCGTTCATCCAGCGCGCCAAGTCGTACACCATGATCTTCGGCACGTCGCTAATGACAGCGAGGCCGCCGCACATGTCGCCGTACAGCGTGCAATATCCGACGGATAGTTCGCTCTTGTTGCCGGTCGTCAGCAAGAGCCGACCGAATTTGTTGGACAGGCTCATCAACAATAAGCCGCGTACGCGTGCCTGCATGTTTTCTTCGGTAACGTCGGGCGGTCGATCTCCGAAGTGGGGCGTGAGTGTTTCTTCGGCGGCGGCGTGAATATCGCGGATGGCGATTTCCTGAAACTCAACGCCGAGTTGTTTTGCCAAAGATTCGGCGTCGCTAACGCTGTGGTCGCTGCTGTAGCGCGACGGCAGCGCGACGCCGAGAACCTTATCGGCACCCAACGCTTCGGCGGCGATCGCGCAGGTGACGGCGGAATCGATACCGCCGGAGAGGCCGATGACGACATTTTCAAATCCGCATTTGCGCACGTAATCGCGCGTGCCTAATACCAATGCGTCGTTGACCGACGCGAGCGATTCGGGGTAGTCGGCGATCAGCTTCTCGTTGCTATCGAGGTCGGCCACGAGTATGTCGGTCTCGAACGCGCGGGTGCGATGGGTAAGCGTACCATCGGCGGCGACGACGAAACTGCCGCCGTCGAAGATGAGTTCGTCGTTACCGCCGACTTGGTTGCAGAGCATGACGGGGCAGCCGACTTTGCGCGCATGGCCTGCGAGCATCTTTTGACGAAACGCTTGCTTATCGATCACGAACGGCGAAGCGGAGAGATTTACAACGAGATCGGCGCCGCGCTGCGCGATCTCGTCGATCGGTCGGCGATGGTAGCGGCGACCGCTGAAGCATTCGTCGTCGGTCCACAAGTCTTCGCAGATGGTGATGGCGATGCGTCGGCTTTTACCGGCGAGCGGCACGTCGACGATGGTGCATTCTTTGGCCGGTTCGAAGTAACGGTGTTCGTCGAAGACGTCGTACGTAGGCAGCAGCGATTTATGCGCGACGGCAACGCGCTTGCCGCCGTGCAGCAATGCGGCGGCGTTGTGCAGGGGAACGCCATCGGGCGACGCGTTGGTATCGACGAAGCCGACGAGCGCGGCGGCCTTGCCATTGAGTTTCAGCGCGAGCGTTTCAAGGGCGGCGATGTTGCGGCGCACGAAGCTCGGTTTAAGGAGCAGATCTTTCGGTGGATAGCCGGTGATGGCAAGCTCGTTGAATATGACGAGGTCGGCACCTTGTGCGTCGGCCTGTGCGTATGCGTGAATGATGTTGTTGGTGTTTCCGTCGATGTCGCCGACGGTGGCGTTAAGCTGCGCGAGTGCGATCTTCATATGGCAGGATTATAGCGATGACGGTTAGATTGCGGCAGGTGGATGCGTTGAAAAAGTTGTTGACGATGTGAGCGCGGAAATTTGGTTATGTTGGAAGTTTGATTTTTTGAATGGGCTCGATTTGGAAAGTTTTCACGAAGGTCGGCGTTAGTGATTTGTATTGGCTGGTCGTGTTGTCATACATGCGGCCACAGGCCGCGGCTCTGTCTGGTCGCGCGTTGACGTCGGGGATTAGGAAAAAAGGCGGCGTTCGATATTGAACGCCGCCGAATCGAGCGATTTAATTCAGGGAATTTTCGTCGAATCGCTAAAGATTCGATAAGCAAGCTGGCGTTATGATTTCGACGTTTCGACGTTTCGACGTTTCGACGTTTCGACGTTTCGACGTTTCCTACTTGCCTACCTTCAATTCGTCCATGCGATTTAACACGGCCTTCCAACTTGGGCGCGTGCGGACGGTGCCGGGAAAGACTTCGCGTACGACGCCTTTCTTATCGATCAGATATGTCGTGGTACGGTCGTAGCGTTGGGTTTGTTCGCGACCGATGTCGGCCAGGATGAAAAAGGGCGGCTTACCGTCGAATTTCGTTAGAAACTTGGCGTGGGTCTCAAGGTCTTTATCTTCTTGGGCGATTGCGATAGCGACGGTATCGCGGGCGTCAAACTCGTCGTACATGTTTTGCAACTGAACCAGTTGCGTCGCGCAGTAGGGTCACCAAAAGGCCCGATAGGTCGAGACGATGATATTCTTTTTCCCAAGATACTGGCTGAGATCGACTTCGGTTCCGTCGGCTTGCGGCAGCTTGAACGGTACGGCTTTGTCGCCGAGTTCGAGTTCGTTGCCGATTCCCCAGGTGGACGGGCTCTCGTCAATCCGGGTTGGCTTCGCATCCTTGGTCATCGCAAAGGCCATGCGACGACGGATGTACCAAACGTCGGTGTTGTCGGCATCGGTTACGTATCCGATCAGGTTGACGGCGAAGCGATCGTCCTTCGATGGAGCCTTCGTGATCTTGAATTCGAGAGACGTTTCGCGGCCTTCCATCATCTTTTCTTCCGGAGGTCGCAAAAAGCCGTTGCGGCTCAGGTTGCGAATGCCTTCCAAACGCGGCCCCTGCATCTCTACGCAATCGGGTGCGTCGACTTGCAGGATGAAGTTCGGGGCTTTGCCCGCGTTGCCGGTCCAGCCATCCTTGAGATCGACGCTGACGAAGAGCCGCATCGTCTTGCCGACGTCACGGTCCGGACTGTCAATCCGCATGTCCATCTTGACGACGTCCGGCGGCGGGGCGGTGCCCGCGAGAGAAACGCTAATTGCTAAGGGGATCAGCAAGTTCATAGGCAATGGTCCTTTTCTGAGAATGCATCGATTGAGAAAGCGATGTCGGTGTATTCCCGCAATCGCCTGCTTCCTTGCGGCATCATGCGAAAAAACGCCCGAGGTTGCAATTTATTTGACGGTCCGTCGCCGAGAGATTGCCTGTCGCTGCTAATCTTGATTCTGAGGCGATGTTGCATAGCGCTCGCCGAATTGGGGTTGAACGCCGCGAGGCGCGGTCATCTCACCTTGCACGAGATCCACTCGCCTGCGGCCCATCATGACTTGACGTTGGTCATCAGGATTTCCGCAATCGGGGACTAATCTCTCCGGCGTGCCGTGCCCTTTAACCGATGGCGATTCATAGGCGCGTGCCCCCATGATGCAACCGACGGTCGCGGCCCAGCCGATGCCGACGAGCCCGACGATGGCCGCGACCCATCGCTGGCTGCGGAGCTTCATCCGCTCGTGCCACGGGCAATCGCGCGTGATGACGGTGCCGTCTTGGCGTCGGTATAGTCGAACGCATTGCGGACCGTTCGGACGTTGCAATAGATCGGCCGCCTCGCGCCGCGTCATCGCGCTAAGGTTATAGACTTCGAGATCGCAATGTTCGCAATGGCGTTTCTGCGCGTCGCCGGTCATTTCGTGCCAGTTGGCCGGGCACGGAGCTGCGATGTCGATATTGTTCAGCACATCGAGTTTAACGTTGTTGTCATTCACGGTTTGGGCCCTTCATTTGCTTTTGGTTGTGTCGCTTACTAACGATGAAGCGCTGGGCGGGCGAAAACCGTTCCAGTGATTTTTCAGATCGCGCGTGCGGTTGCGTCCGATGGGGCTTATCCGTGATACTTCCGGACGATGCGGCGGAGCATTCGCCTCAAGATGATTCAATTGCTTTGGAAACGCAGCGATGAAGCCCGGTTTGAAAATCGGAACCGAACGCGAACTCAGCTTTACCGTCACGGAGGACATGTGCCCGGCCTTCGACGGCGTGGTGGTGCATCGCGTGTGCGCGACATGGACGCTGGTGCATTACTTTGAAGTGGCCGGTCGCAAAATGCTGGTGGATTTTCTCGCCGACGGTGAAGAGGGCGTTGGCAGTCATGCGTCGTGCGATCATCTCGCGCCGGCACCGATCAATCGGACGGTACGCGTGGTGGCGACGTGTTCGGCTGTTGATGAACGCGAACTTGTTTGCGACTGCGTTGCTTACGTGGGCCACAAGCGAATTGCAACCGGGCAGACGGGTCAGCGCGTCTTTCCAAAAAAAGTCTTGAAACGCCTGCTCGGAGAGGCATGATAGGTAACCGCGATCGGTGGTTAAACGAGCCGGACCGTTGCGTGTTGTTTATCGATGTCTTTTTCCATTGAGGCCAATGGACCATGCCGAACCAATTGCGACGCAGTGCGATGCCGCTGACGATTCGGATTCTCGCCTGTTGGTCGACGGTGGTGGTCGTCGCACTGGCGACGTGCAACTGCGTCGCGCATTCCACGCCCGATCAGGCGCAATTCGTTTCTATAGATGATTTGCGCAAGCTAGACGAACCCATCGCCCGCATCTATGCCGCCCCGATACCGCAACTCGAACATATGGCGGTGCACTGTTGGTTTGCGATAAAGCCTGCAGATGGAGATGTCGATCGGTGGGAACTCTGGCAGACTGCCGGTGGTCCTTACGAGCACGTGCGGCACAACCTGATGAGTATCGAAGGCGACGTGGGCGCAGGCGGCACGTTTGTTTTACGCGAATGGCGCGGTGCGACGGCGACGACGCTGATTGAAACTATCGTCAACGAATCACCAAATTACCCATGTCGAGCGGATTACCGTGCGTATCCCGGGCCGAATAGCAACACGTATGTGCAATGGATGCTGGACCGCGCGGGCGTGGACTATCGATTGCCCTGCGCGGCGGTGGGCGCGGGGTATAGATGCGGGGATTAGGTTCTTGTGCTGTAGTTTGATTTCTCGTGAGTTACCGTTGCGAGATCGATCGAATCGTCGACTTTCGCGACTTAAATGGCAGCCGCTCTTCGATCGCGCGTAACTTATCCATCTCTACAGTCCGCCGGTAGAGCGACGCCAAATTGCGCAAACAATCGAGTTGCCCATTGGCATGTTCGTATTCGGCGGCGTCGTATATTGCGAGCGCCGCTAGTAAGCGCGATTCGGCTAACGGATAGTCGGCATCGAGGTATGCGAGGTAGCCCAGGCGGTTGAGGAGATAAGCGCTATACGTTGTGCGTGGCCCCAGAAGCTCGTCAAATGCTTGCTTGCAGGCTTGATAGTGTTCGCTTGCCGCGGCGTACTTGCCGGATGCTTCCAAAATGTGGGCTAACTGCGTCGCGAGAATGAGCGTGTCGGGATGCCGGTCGCCCAAATGCGCCGTTGCGATTTTCACCGCCATGCGAGCGGCACGGATGGACGATTCGTAGTCGCAATTCGTTGTGCATAGCCAAGCGCGATTGCTTTCGAGTATCGCCCGATCGATTGGGGATACATGCGGGTTATCCGTCATGGCCCATTCTGACTTAGATAGCATGGATTGGGCCATTTCCTTGTCGCCACACAAACTTGCACAAAGTGCGGCGTTGTTAAACACGATGGCGTCCTCGACCAGAAACTCTTTCGAAAATTCTTTCAATAAGTCGAGGTTTGCGCGCGTCGCCTGACGCGTATATCTAAAAAGGGCATCGGCAGCGGCCGGTAAATGACCGGCAGCGAGTGCTGCTACGCCGATACTTTTCGCAACGCGATAGCGCGGGTTCTGCATCGGGTCAATCAATAACGTGCCGGAATGCAGACGCCGCCGATACCACGGTTCAAGATCACCCATTGCGCGGTGCGCTTCGGAAAACAGCACTTCACGGGTGAGTTGAATTTCTTGGCCGTAATAATCAAAATCGTGCGACTGCTGGCTTTTCACGCCGACGCGTCGAACCAAGGCTTCCGATCGTTTGATCGCCGGTAGCGCCAATCGAAAACTGCCTTGACGCATGCGCGTTCCAGCCAATTCGTCCGCTAAGACCAATTCTTGAGGCGCGATGTCGTCGTACACTTCCAATGCCGCTTCTTGTACGAGGGCCGCTTCGGAGAAATAACCGTCGAGTACAAGGTTGTCGGCATGCTGGCGCAACTGCGAAGCCAATCGAGGCGTCAAGGAATGTTTGTCAATGACGCTTTCAAAGGCAGGTAACGCTTTGATCGATGCAACCCATTGGCGTGCCAAGTGACGACCATCCGCGACATGTCCTTGGGCGTGTAACACGACTGCCAGCCGCAGGTTGATGAAGTCGGCAGCTCGATCGTAATCGGTTCCGAGGGCGAGGCGCTGGCGCAGTAACGCCTCGGCCTCGACGAAATTGCCTGCAAGAAACTCTAGCTGCGCCGCCATCACCAGCGCATTGCGATGCACATCGCCACCGGCAACCCACTTCTTTGCGTTTTCGCAATACGCCTTTGCAAATTGCCGTGCTTTTTCGATATTCCCTTCACCGGCAAGCCGTTGGATTTCTTCTCGCTGCATACGGAGATCGATGTCGTTTGCAAAGCGGTTTTCGTCATATTCAGAGATGTTGTTTGTCGGTGGATACCTAAAGTCCACTTCCAATTCAAGCTGACCATAAGACGGACGCGTGAGTGCAAGCATTGCGCAAGTTGCCACGCAAATAAGCGCGACAGTGCGTCGTGCTACAATACCGTTCAACAGTTGAAAGAAAAAATGCATGGCGCCTCACGAGGTAACGAGACGCCATGCATTATATCGTTTATAGCTTCGACTACGCGAAAAAACTGGTGATTTCTCAATTCCTGCTTAGGCGCATTGAAATCAACGCCGTCGCCGCGCCAAGGCCATCAACGGCAGTAACAGCAGCGTCATCATCGGCATCGACGCGCCGCACAACCCGCCGGTTGGCATCATGTCGCCGCCGTCGGTTTCATCTTCGTCGTCGCTATCACCGTCCGTGTCTGTGTCACCATCCTCGTCGTTGGTAATGGTTACGGCGTCGCTCGTCATGGGGGCGTTGCCATTGCCAGCACTGTCGGTAACCGCGTTGGCCTCGATCGTGGCGGTTGCAGAGCCGCTGCCGCTGACGCCTGTGACGATGACGCGAAAGATCGTGCTGCTGTCGGCTTCGATGGCGATCGATTCGTGCGACGTGCCGTCGTGGTTGATTGTGATGTCGTCGCTGGTGAGACCGGTGACGGCTTGCGCGAACGTGACGGTGTAGATCAGCCGGCCGAACGCGTCGACAGTCGTTGGCGTGGCGATCGAGGTAATCGACGGGGCGGTGTTGTCGATGGTGACGGTATTGCTTGCCGCCACACTTGCGTTGGTGTTCCCCGCCGTGTCCCTGGTCGAGCCCGCTTTGACGGTGACCTTTACGGTTCCATCGCCATCGACGCCGGTGACGTTGACGCGATAGGCCGTGCCCGATTGTTGTGTGATGCTTACACCACCGTTGGTCGCGCCGTTGGTTTCCACGTCGACATCCGCCGCAGCGTCGAAGCCCGTGACCGTCTCGCTGAATACCACATTAAAAGAGACGGTGTTGGCATTGGTCGGACTCGATGTAACGGCCGTGACCGAGCTGATGGTGGGGCGGGTCTTGTCGATTTGATAGCTGACGTTGGTCGTCGTCGTACCAGTGCCGGTGCCGTCGAGTTTGATGCTGCTGCCGTTTTGAATCGTGTCGTCATCGATGATGTTTAGACCGATAGTGCCGTCACCCGTACCCGTATTCACAACGACAGCGAACACGGTGTTGCTGCTGACCGAGTTGGCCGAAGCGATGCTGGCTCCGGCGATGTTGCCGGTGGTGACCAATGCAAAATCAGCCGTGCCGACGCCGGTGACGGCTTCGCTAAATGTGACCGTGAATGTGACCTGACTATCGTTTACTGCGCCGGTGCCTTGTGGCACGACGGAGTCTACCAGGGGGATATCAAGTATTGTGCCGAATAGGTCGTCGTCGTCGCCATCCGTATCGTTGTCATCGGATGCGGTGTTGGCATTGCCTCCGATTCCAAACTCTACGTCGCGGCCCGCAACCGTCGCGCCCGAGTTGATGTAGACCGCGCCACCCTTGCCTTCGCCGTCGGTGGCATCGCCTCCGCCGTTGTTACCTCCGGTTGCCGTTCCTCGAATGAACTCGCAATCGAATAGTTCAACATGACCGTTGCGGACGAATAACAGTCCGCCGAGCCCTGCGCCGCCACCGCCAAAGCCTTGGCTGCCGTTGGAACCGGTGCCGCCGTCACCACCGTGCGTGCCACCGCTTCCGCCGGAAGGGCTGGCACCGCCGGCGTCGTTGCGCCCGGCACCGCCTCCACCGCCGCCGAACCCGCCGGCGCCGCCTGCGCCGCCTTCACCGCTTCCGAAACTATCGCCGAGGCCGCCGCCGCCGCCACCGCCACCGAATCCGCCGTTGCCACCATCACCAACGGCCAAGCCTCCTCCGCCAGCGCCGGCACCTTCTCCACCATTTGCTCCCGGATATCCGACGGCTCCACCGCTACCGCCTAGAATCCCGCCGCCACCGCCCGTGCTAAGGCTCCCATTGCCTCCGATACCGCCGCCACCGCCGCCCGAGCCAAAGCTCCCACTGGTTGTGCCACCATCACCACCGATGGCTTGACCATCGCTGATTAGCAACCCGTCCAGAATGACGGTGCCATCATCGACGTAAATCGCCGCGCCCAAACCCGCCGCGCCGCCACCACCTCCGCCAGAGACAGTGGCACCACCATTGCCGCCTTGGGCCAGTGTGTTGGTGATGGTGAAGTCGCGAATGGTTACTTCGGTAGCCGCGCCAGTGACCACGAATCCACGGAATTGGCCGTCGCCATTGATGATGTAATTGCCGATGCCGGGGCCGTTGATCACCATATTGGTAGTGATGATGGGAAGGTCCGAGGTCAGCGTTAGCTCATCGCTTACGCTGATATCGAATTCGATGACGTCGTCTTCGCCGTTGGCGTTGGCCGCTGCAATGGCTTCGCGCAGGCTCGTACCGTTGACGCCGACGCCGTCGTTGGAATCGGAAAAGGTGTCGACTGTGAAGGTCGCGGCACGGGTGCCTTGTGTGCCCAAAATCGCGAGCGAGAAGATCGAAAATAGAATGGCGCGTCGGATGGTCATTACGTTAGTCATTGATGGTTCCAGGTTGGGTTGGTTGGCCCACGCCAACTAGCGGCAATCGGTAGTGGCCATCGATTCGGTTTGGCGCTTCCCCAATCGTTCGGTGAACCGCTTTCTTTAGATGTCGGATTGATTCGAAGCACGCGCGACCCAATCTTTCGGTCTAAGCATCCGGTCACCGGATCGCGGCGAGCATTTGATGGGGATTTACGGACCGTTGCGCACGATTTGCCCGCGTGGCCCAAGATTCGGCGGGCGGTTACCATCTCGGGCCTAATCCAATCAACCGCCTGCAACGGAGATACGACACCATGGCCGATCAATTCATCCTGACCAAACACGAAGGGCACGTCGCGATTTTGACGCTCAACCGGCCCGATGTGCTCAACGCCCTCAACATCCCGCTAATGGACGAGTTGATCACCACATTCGAGAAACTCGACAACGACCCCAGCGTGCACTGCTTTGTGTTGACGGGGAACGCCAAGGCCTTCGCCGCCGGGGCGGATATCAAGGAAATGGCTGAGGCCTCGGTGGTGGATATGTATGAGCGGAACAACCTCGCCCGTTGGGAGCGCATCAAGAAAGTGCGTAAGCCGATCATCGCGGCTGTCAGCGGCTTCTGTTTGGGCGGTGGCTGCGAGTTGGCCATGCACTGTGACATGATCGTCGCGGGCGAAGGTGCGCAGTTCGGTCAGCCCGAGATCAACATCGGCGTGATTCCCGGCGCGGGCGGCACGCAGCGCCTCGGCAAAGCCGCCGGTAAGTTTCGCGCGATGGAGTTGATCCTGACCGGCCGCTTCTTCAACGCCGCCGAAGCGCTGGAAATCGGACTGGCGACCAAGGTCGTGCCCGACGATGTGTATCTCGAAGAAGCCGTCGCACTGGCGCAGAAGATCGCGAAGAACTCGCCGATGGCGGTCCGCTTTGCGAAAGAGGCCGTGCTCAAAGCGTTTGAGTCGCCGTTGTCGGAAGGCTTGGATTACGAACGCAAGATGTTCTACATGCTCTTCGGCACGGAAGATCAGAAAGAAGGCATGGCGGCGTTTGTTGAAAAGCGCAAGCCGGAGTTTAAGGGGAAGTAGCAACGAGTAAGGGGCCGGTTATTCGCCATGCGTAGGAAGCGAAATTGTAAGGCGTGGCTGAGTGGATTTGTGCCGCCGTATATCCGTAATGCCGCACCGAAACAGCCTATTGTATTGGTGATGAGAAATGTCTTCTGGATGTGGCCCAAGTATTTGGCAACTGGACATCGACGGCGTTATTTCTGGTTTACTTTAGGTGTGATCATCTACGTGATTGCCTTCGCTCGGGTAGTCATGCCGGAATACGGTGACGCATATCGTGAATTCTTGCTGGGCCCTATTAATTTTCCGGGCCATGTGATGTTAAGCCGGACATTACTGACAGTTTTCGTGTTTGGACCGGTCATTGTCTTCGCAAGCCTAACCGCTTGGATTGTGCCATTTTGGCAAGACTATCGACGGACTCCCTTCGGTTTTTGCCGTCATTGTCGTTATGATCTTCATGGGATTGAAAACCCGGTCTGCCCCGAATGTGGTACGCCGCGGCTGCCGTAGAGTAGCACAACAAAACATCGCCGTCGGTGTTTAAGTTGTTTGCGGTTGGAAGCTGATCTTGGTTTACAAGTAATTGAAACGACTCGTAATCAACATCTTTAAATGCATGATTCCGATCGAGTATCGGCGACCAAACGAATTCGAACGTGAAAAACGACGTTATCAAGCAATGCCCTTTTGGAAAAAGTACTTTGATGCAAGCCCTGTGCCCATTTCGTTCAAAGTGTTTAAGCGTTGGGCGACAGGGCGGCTGCGGTTTTGGTTTTGGACGATTTCGGTGTTAATTCTGATTATACATGGCATAGTTATCTTCGAAGAAATTGTCCTTAGGCCGCGAGGAATTGCGTTAATCTTGCCAGTTGGATTGGAGCTTGCCTTGCTTATTGATAGGCTCTCGATCCCTCGTGGTTTTTTGCGGTCGATCCTACTTTGGTCGATTCTTTTCTCGATACCGTTAAGTCTTGCCGTCATCTCCGCCTTATGCGCGATCTCGATTATCGACCGCCGCCGCATCCCCTTCGGCTTTTGCCGCAATTGCCGTTATGATCTGCGCGGCTCGGACAGCGCAGTCTGCCCCGAATGCGGCATGCCGCGCGTGCCGACCAAAACAAACGAACGCCCCTAAAACCGTCAGCGCTACGGAGTGAATCATGTCCTTCGAAACCCTCACCGTCACCGACGACCACAACGTTCGCACCATCGCGCTCAATCGTCCCGATGCGATGAACGGCATCAACGTGCAGATGACCGGCGAGTTGGCCAAGGCGCTCAAAGGCGTGGCCAAAGAAAAGTCGCTGCGATGCTTGCTGCTGACGGGCGCGGGTAAGGCGTTTTGCGTGGGGCAAGATTTAAAAGAGGCCGTTGGTGGTGACGGGCCGATGGATTTCGCCAAGCGGCTGCGCACGGGCTACAACCCGGTTGTGCAAAGCCTGATGTCGCTGAACATTCCGACGGTCGCAGCAGTAAACGGGGCGGCGGCGGGGGCTGGATGGAGCCTGGCGCTGGCCTGCGATTTCCGTATTGCCGCCAATTCGGCTAAATTCGTCGCCGCGTTCAGCAACATCGGTCTGGTGCCCGACAGTGCCATGACCTGGACGCTGCCACGCATCGTGGGCTACGCCAAGGCGATGGAAATCGCGTTTTTTAGCGATGCGATCACGGCCGACGACGCCTTGGCGATGGGCTTGGTGAATCGCGTGGTCGAGGCCGAAGCCCTTGGCGCTGCGGCAAATGAATTTGCTGCTAAACTGGCGGGTCGCGCCACACGCGGTCTGATGTTGACCAAGCAGGCGTTTGTTAGGGGCATGCAACAGGATGTCGCGGCCCAGCTCGAATACGAAGCGATGCTGCAAAGCGTAGCAGGTCGCAGCAAGGACTACGCCGAAGGCGTACAAGCGTTTATCGAAAAGCGGAAACCGGAGTTTGCAGGTGAGTGATCGATTATTTGGGGTCGTCGGTTCGGGAACCATGGGGGCGGGCATTGCCCACGCCGCCGCACAAGCTGGCTTTATCGTTAAAACACTGGATACCGATCCGGCCTTGGTGAAGAAGGCCTACGACGGCATCGCCAATCGGCTCAACAGCCGGGTCGAGCGCGGCAAGATGCCCAAGCACGAGCGCGACGCGATTCTGGCGCGCCTGCACATCGCCGAAGGCTACGCCGATTTCGCCGACGCCGAAGTGGTGGTCGAAGCCGTGCCGGAAAAGATCGACCTGAAGAAGCAAATCTTCACCGAACTGGAGAAGGTCACGACCGAACGCACGCTGTTAGCGAGCAACACGTCGAGCCTGTCGATCGAGAAGTTGGCTGAATCGGTTCAGCGCAAAGATCGCTTCCTCGGCATGCACTTTTTTAATCCGGCACCGATCATGCAATTGGTTGAACTGGTACGCGGCCCGGAAACCAGCGACCAAGCAGTGGTCGATGGTCGCGCCGTTTGTGCCAAGCTCGATAAGGTTGCCGTCAAAGTCAAAGACTCGCCCGGCTTCATCGGTAATCGCGTGAATCGACCGTTCTATCTTGAGGCGCTGAGCTTGCTCGAACAGGGCGAAGCAGGTGTTGCCGAGATCGACGCTGCTATGCGCGACGTCGGCGAGTTCAAGATGGGGCCGTTCGAACTGCTCGACCTGATCGGTATGGATATCAACCTCAAGGTCACGCAAACCGTCTTCGAAGACTTCGGTAAGCCGGTGCGCTTCACCCCGTCATCGGTGCAGGAAAAGCTGGTCGCCGATGGGCATCTCGGTCGCAAGACGGGCCGCGGCTTCTACGATCACAGCGGCTCGGAACCCAAGGTGGCATTCGACGCCCAAGTGAAAGATGCGTCCGGCTGGCAACCGTCGGCAGCATTGAAGGCCTTCGCCGAAGTGCTCGATAAACCTGCCGACCGTAAGACGTGGCTCTATGCCCGCATATTCATCGCCGTGATGAACGAGGCGGCGCTAGCGGCCGATTCGATTGCCATCCCGCGCGATGTGAACCTCGCCATGGAGCTTGGGTTTAACTATCCAGAAGGACCATTGGCAACGGCCGATTACGTCGGACTCGACATCATCCAAAAGCTGTTGGCCGAGTTCTACGAGCAGTCGGACAACGCCGAACGCTACGCGCCGAACCGCTTGCTGAACGAGCATGTGGATAAGGACGAACTAGGCGAGAAGTCGGCGCACGGATTTTTGTATCACGCGCTGTAGGGTGGACGGGGTAGTCCGCGTTTACGACAGTAGATGCGGTTAGCAAAAAGAGAATTATGTCTAAAGCCAACCGTTGATTCGGTTGGCTTTTTTCACTTACAGCCGGGTGCCTTTGCAATGAGCATGAGGCGCAGCCTCACAGCGCTGTGGCACCGGTTTGCAACCGGTGTCTGCCACCAGCGATTCTGGTTTATTAATGGACTCAAAATTACGCCTTGCAGTGGGGTGGATTTAACCAAGTTCAATCTTGCCATTATCATTCCCGTCCAAGATAGATCATCAATGCGCTGCATCAAATCTTGCTTGATCAGCCTTGCTCAAGATAGGAACCCACCATGCGACAAGCTGTTATCGTCGAAGCCATACGCACGCCCGTCGGTCGTTACCGTGGCGGTCTCGCGCCCGTTCGTCCCGATGATCTGGGCGCGCTCGTCATTAAGGAAGTCGTTGCACGCACCAAGCTCGACGCGACGCTGATCGACGATTGCTATTGGGGCGCGGCCAATCAAGCCGGTGAAGACAATCGCAACGCCGCCCGCATGGCCGTGCTGCTGGCGGGCTTGCCCGACTCTGTGCCCGGCACGACGGTCAATCGCTTGTGCGCCTCGGGTTTGGAAGCTGTCGCCATCGCTGCGCGCATGATTGAGGCCGATCACGGCGACGTGTTTATCGCAGGCGGTGCCGAAAGCATGAGCCGCGCGCCGTTGGTCTTTCCGAAGCCCGGCGAGGCGTGGGTGCGAGGCAGTCAAACCATGTACGACACCACGCTTGGTTGGCGTATGACCAACCCGGCGCTGGCGAAGATGCACTACCCTTACAACATGGGCGAAACGGCGGAAAACGTTGCGGAGAAATATGAAATTTCGCGCGACGATCAAGACGCGTTCGCATTCGAAAGCCAAATGCGCTGCAAAGCCGCCGTCGAAGCGGGGCGGTTGGCCGAAGAGATCATTCCCGTGACCGTCGATCTTGGTCGCGGAAAAACGACAATTGTCGATAAAGACGAGCACCCGCGCCCTGATTCTTCGCTGGAAGCGCTCGCCAAGCTGCGGCCTGCGTTCCGAGAAAACGGCACTGTGACGGCGGGCAACAGCTCGGGCTTAAATGACGGTGCGGCGGCGCTGTTGATGATGGAAGCCGAGACGGCGAAGAAGCTTGGCCTCAAGCCGCTTGCCTTTGTGCGCCACTCGGCTTCTGCCGGTGTCGATCCATCCTGCATGGGCCTCGGCCCGATTCCGGCAAGCAAAAAGGCGCTCGCCCGCGCGGGTTGGAACATCGGCGATCTCGATTTGATCGAACTCAACGAGGCCTTCGCGGCGCAGTCGCTGGCGTGCATCCGCGAACTCGGCCTCGACGCCGCCCGCGTCAACGTTAACGGTGGCGCTATCGCGATCGGTCACCCGCTCGGATGCAGCGGCGCAAGACTCGCCACCACGCTGGTGCGCGAAATGAACCGTCGGGACGTCAAACGCGGGCTGGCGACGCTGTGTGTGGGCGTTGGTCAGGGGTTGGCCGTGTTGTTTGAGCGACCGTAGAGAGATCGGCGGATCAAATGTCTGCGTGTTGAGAGTTCGTCAACGCGACAAAGTATGTCCCCCAGCCCCAGAGGGGCAGGGGCACCCGACGCTGTGCGTGGGCGTTGGTCTGGGTTTGGCCGTGTTGTTTGAGCGACCGTAGAGAGATCGGCGGATCAAATGTCTGTGTGTTGAGGGTTCGTCAACGCGACGATGCATGTCCCCCAGCCCCAGAGGGGCAGGGGCACCCGACGCTGTGCGTGGGCGTTGGTCAGGGTTTGGCCGTGTTGTTTGAGCGACCGTAGAGAAATCGGCGGATCAAATGTCTGCGTGTTGAGGGTTCGTCAACGCGACGATGCATGTCCCCCAGCCCCAGAGGGGCAGGGGCACCCGACGCTGTGCGTGGGCGTTGGTCAGGGTTTGGCCGTGTTGTTTGAGCGACCGTAGAGAAATCGGCGGATCAAATGTCTGCGTGTTGAGGGTTCGTCAACGCGGCGAACCATGTCCCCCAGCCCCAGAGGGGCAGGGGCACCCGATGCTGTGAGTGGGTGTTGGGCAGGGGTTAGCCGTGTTGTTTGAGCGATCGTAGCGTGTGAGGGTTGGCTGGCCGATACTTAGGGTATGCGTGTTAGAAGAAGGTCAACGCGAGGGTGGATGCCCCCCAGCCCCAGAGGGGCAGGGGCACCCGGTGCGGTAGCGATTCTCAGTTGTTGGTTCGTGCTTTTCGCGGGATGCGCGCAGGCGGTTCGCCAGCCTGTCGAAATCACGGCGACTAATTCAGCAAAAGCTACCAACACAGTGGATTGGTCTCCGCTTGGGCTTACTCTTCAACGCGTCGTCGATGGCGAAACCGTGCGGCGCGATCCGTTGCGCGAGTCGCAAGCTGAACTTACTCGGTTGTTTGCGCAACTCGCACATGTCGGCCCAAGTTCCACTCCCTCACGATTTCAGCAACGCGCCGATCGCGTTTCGTATTGGCTTAACGCGCACACGGCCGCCACGCTTTTCTCGTTGGCGTTGCTTGCAGAAAACAACGATGCTCCCGAGCAGGTGCCACCGGGCTTTGACGAGCGCTTCACGTTTGAAGTCGACGGTCAATTCCGCAGCCGCGCCGAACTGGCTGCTGCTGCGCGTGATGCTGCCGCCGAAGATTGGCGCGTCGAACTCGCGTTGCCGACAGTCACCGAAAAAGGCCCGCCGCTACCGTCGCGGATTTATCTGCCAGAAATGCTTGACGCGCAACTCGACCGAGCGGTGCGTCGTGCGTTCGCTTCGCCGCGCGTGGTGCGCGTCAATCATGGTGAGATCAAACAGATTCAATTGTGGCCCGGGCTTTGGCAACTGCGCTCGCGGTTGATTTCCGATTATGAAGCCAGCCTCAACACGACTGACGCGACGATGCTAAACGTGGTGCTGGCCTGGACCGAAACCAGCTTCGATCGCGTCACGCTCAACAGCGCCGTCGGTTACGCCGAAGTGCCCATGCCGCAAACCCGTCGGGTCGCTTGGCAGTCTGTTGAAGCGACGGACCTGATCGACGCGGCGCTGGGCGGTTAATCGCCGCGGTTTCTCTCGCCCATACACCCCAAAAAACGCCTGATCTGCACACGGAAAAACGTTTATCTGCGTGCCGATGATTCCTCGCCTTGTGAAAACCGCATAACCCACGATAGGATGCCGCGCTTTGCCCCAAATTTGTTCGTTGCGGGTCGAGACGACCTGCGCGAGCCGGGCAGGTAACGGCAGTGACGGCGATGCGGGTTTGCGGCGCGGCAGGCCCACGCCAAACCGAACGCGACACGCGGTGGGGGAGCCCCAATGGGATTTGTCGATCTCGAGAATCTGGCGAAATACATCGATTTTCCGGAAGCGGCGATGGAGGTGCTCAGCCAGCCGCAGCGCCAAACGATCATGTCGCTTCGTTTGAAGCTTTCCGAAACCGAGAGCATTTCCGCCAAGGCATATGTCGTTTATCACAGCCTGTTGCGCGGCCCGGCCAAGGGTGGCATTCGCATGGCGCCCGATGTGACGCTCGAACACACGGCCCACCTTGCGGAGTTGATGACGTGGAAGACGGCCCTGATGAAGTTGCCGTTTGGCGGCGGCAAGAGCGGCATCGCCATCGACCCGCAGCCGCTTACGCATTTCATTAAGGCATCGTTCTTGCGCGACTGGATCATGCAGACGCGGCTCGATTTGGAAAAGGGTATCTACGTGCCCGCGCCGGACATGGGTACGGGACCGTCGGATATGGCTGTCATTTTCGGCGAGACGCACATTCCTGAATGTGTGACGGGTAAACCGATCGGTGTCGGTGGCTTGCCGGGTCGTTTGGAAGCAACGGGCCGCGGCGTGGCAACGACGGCGCGCTTGGCGGCGGAGCAAATTTTACAACGACCGCTTAACGAATTGACGGTTGCGATTCAGGGCTTTGGTAACGTGGGTTCGTTCGCGGCGCTGTTCTGTCACGAGATGGGCTTTAAGGTTGTTGCGGTCAATGATATTCGCGGCGGCATTCACAATCCGGAAGGCTTCGACGTACCGCGTTTGATGCGGCATGTTGCGGAAACGCGATCGGTTGTTGGTTTCCCGGGCGATACGATCAGCGGTGAAGAACTGCTGCACCTGCCGGTTGACGTATTGATCCCCGCCGCGATGGGCGATGTGATTCATCACAAGAATGCCAACCAAATTCAAGCGAAGATTATCGTTGAAGCCGCCAACGGGCCGGTTACGCAAGAAGCCGACGACATCTTGAATGATCGTGGCGTGCAAACCGTGCCCGACATTTTGGCGAACGCCGGCGGTGTGTCGGCGTCGTACGTCGAATGGCATCACAGCAAGAGCGGCGGTATGACGACGAAGCAGCAGGTGCTCGACAACCTCGATGCGCTGATGACCGACGCATGGAACCGCACGCGCGCGGCGCAAGAGCGCTGCAAGTGCGACCTACGCACGGCGGCACAGTTGGTCTCGGCGGAAGAGTTGATTTCGTCGCTGCGCGATCGAAACTGGATTTGATCGAATTTTCGCAGGTCTTGCGCTCGCGAAGAAACTTGGCACCGCTCGTAACATGCCGACGCAAGACCACGTCGGTAAAACGACATCAACACCATGCGTCGGCATGGCACCCCATACTGCCGGATGTAATGATTTTATGGATGAGATACCCCATCGTACTGCGTCAGTTGAACGTCACGAACAGCCAACCGCCGACGCCTCATCGGTTAATGTTGATCTTCACAACCAACCGGTTCCGTTTCTGCGAGCCGGTATCGCCGGCATTCTGATGGGCCTCGCGAATCTTGTGCCCGGTATCAGCGGCGGCACGATGATTTTGATCATGGGGTTGTATGACCGCTTCATCGGGGCGGTGGCCGATGCGACGCGGTTGAAATTTAGCAAATCGTCTATTTTGTTTCTGGGCATCATCGGCCTATTTGCCGTAGGCGCTATCGGCGGGCTATCGGGCACGATTGCCAAACTCGTATTGAACCAACGCGTGTTGATGTATTCATTGTTCATCGGGATGACGCTCGGCGGTGGGCCGCTGCTTTACAAGATGGCAAAGCCGTGGACGGCGTCGACCGCCGTGGCGCTGATTGCGGGCATCGCGTTGATGTTCGTCATCGCTTTCATCGGTGGCGATGCTGAAAAGCCGACGGCCGAAGAGAAAAAAGCTCGCAAGGAAAAGATCGAGCGCGGCGAATACGAACTGAAACCGGCGTACGGTCTCGACATCGGTGCGGGAATCCTTGGAATGAGCGCGATGGTGCTGCCGGGTATCTCGGGTGCGTACATGCTGCTGATATTGGGGCGCTACGAGCAAATCCTGTCGGCGATTTCGATTGGTAAGGACTACGTATTCAGCTTCGGCAAAAGCGGCGACATCACGGCGTTCTATATCATTATTCCCGTCGGAATCGGCGTCGTGATCAGCCTTATCGGAGTGACCAATCTATTGAAGTGGCTGCTCAAACATTACGAGCGCGCGACCATCGGATTCTTGCTCGGCATCGTGATCGGATCGGCACTGACGTTGCTACGCGTTGTCGCGCCAGAATCGACGCAAGATTACGCCATTGGTGCCGGTGCACTCGTCGGCGGTTTCGTCGCGACGGTCCTGCTCGAACGCATCAGCGGTGCGACGAAAGATGTTGCGTCCCCGCCTAGCGAGACGACTGCAGCCGCGTGATCTAAACTGCGTTCATGGCACTCCGTTCGCTAACCGCCCGCTGTCCGGCAAAGATCAATCTCACGTTGCGCATCGTCGGTCGGCGCGACGACGGGTTTCACGAACTCGAATCGTGGGTTGCACAAGTCGGGCTGTATGACGAACTCACTGTTGATGCCGCAGATGAGGTTTCGCTTACGGTTAATCCTCTCGGTGCCGCGCCGACCGATGAAACCAATCTCGTCATGAAAGTCGCAAGATTGTTGGCTGCAACCACGCAAACCGATCTCGGTGCGGCGATCAAATTGCGAAAAGAAATTCCTTCTGGCGCCGGCTTGGGCGGGGGCAGCTCGAACGCTGCCGGTGCGTTGCGCTTGCTGAATGAGCTTTGGCAAACGCAACTCGATGAAGAAGCGCTTTCGACGCTCGCCGCCAAATTGGGGTCGGATGTGCCGCTTTTTCTTCACGAACGCCAAGTCATCATGCGCGGCCGAGGCGAGTTGGTTGAAGAGCACGCGCGACCTTGGCGCGGGTGGGCGGTGCTGATCTTGCCTGCTCTTGAAGTCCCGACGGCAGCCGTCTATCAGGCGTATGGGCAACAGCAACAAGGCAAACGCAGTGACGCGGGCCACGCGACAGTCGAATTGCAACATCCTCCATCTTCTGCCGCCGAAATGATGTCGCAACTCTTTAATGACCTTGAACCAGCGGCGTTTGCGGTTGAACCGCAACTCGTCGAGATGCATCAGCAAGTCAATCAACTTAATGGGCGGGTCGTGCGCATGACAGGCAGCGGCAGCGCGTTTTTTACGTTGTTCGATACCGACGCCGACGCGACGGCGTGGGCGCAGGCAGCGCGCGATTGCGTTTCTGCGTCGACCCGTTTAGTGGTCGTGCCGGTTTTGGCGGGGTAACTTTAACGCGATTTTTGTTTTGCGAGACGCCGTCAATTCCCCTAGGGTATCTCGGAATTCGTTTGGTGAGACCGAACGTCCTAATCCGTGGGGAAAGCGATGCACCCGTTGGAAGTTACTGAAGTTCGCGTCAAGTTGCTCGATGGCGACGTCGACAAGTTGCTCGCGTTTTGCACGATCACGCTCAACGGGTGTTTCGTCGTGCGCGATCTTAAAATCATCGACGGTCCCGATGGCCCCTTCGTGGCGATGCCGTCGCGCAAGCTCGGCGACCGATGCCCCGATTGTCGCGAAAAGAACCCGTTTCGCGCCCGGTATTGCAGCGAATGCGGTCGCAAGCTAAGCAGCCAACGCGCACCGAAAGATGGCGACGGTTACGCCAAGCTGTTTGCCGATATCGCCCACCCGATCTCGGTGGAATGTCGCCAAATGATCGAACAGGTCGTGATGAAGGCGTACGAAACCGAGCGGCTTACGGCGGCATCGTCGGACGACGAAGATGTCATCGTGGCGGAAGATCGGCTGCCCGAACCGACTGTCGCAAAGCGTGGTCGTGCGGATTCGGGGCGCACGCGCGTGGTTCCGGCAGAGCCAGAGCCCGAGAATGTCGTGCCAGAAGGGGGCTCGGGGGCGGATTTTGCCGCCGGAATTCTATAATCGACAGTTGAATTTCAGCGTGCCGGTTTAGATAATAGATATTACGAGTTTTTCGGCGGCGCAGGGTGTAGGGAAGCAGGCGCGTCAGCCACGTCCTTATTTTTCATTATCGCTCATCGCTCGGGCCTGGGGCTGCACGATTTCGGTGAATTCCGAATTGGTGTGAGCTTATTGGTTTGCGTCGCCATGCGCGGCCGCAACTGGGAGGCGTTTATGTTGCATGCCCGACTTCAGACCGGGGCGGTTTTGTTATTGTTAGCGGTAACGAGTTTGCTAGCCACGACGCTACACGCTGATGCGCCGGCGTTGTTGCGCGAACATATCGAGATTCCCGTTGATATAACGGGTGATAGCGATCGCGATCAGCCGACCGGCGCACCGCGCGGCATTGTTTGCCCCGGGCCGTTTAACGCGACGCACACGACCACGCCGTTCGATCAGGGTGGTGCATCGGTCTTCGCGCAGGGTGGTTTCCTCGAAGGCGAATGGGCGGCGGCAACGTATGTCGTTCCTGCCGATCGCTTTCCGTTGATTTTGGAAGTCGGCGAAATTTTGTTGGCCTCGCCGACCATCACGGCTCCGTCGCAAACGCAATACACTGTTGGCGTCTGGCAGGGTAATCCGGCTACCGGCACAATGGTTGCACAATTCTCGTCGAACGGTACGGACATCCCGCATGCCGACCATCCGATCGGTCAGAACGTGGCGTTGCGGATTCAATTTCAGATCGATCCGGGTGATCCGGAGCAGATCGTGATTAGCAACGATGGAAGCAACAGCTTTACCGTGGGCTTCCGAATCGATTCGCATAACAATCAGCTGTTTGGAAGCTGCGGCATTGCGTGTAACGAGCCCTTGGGCCTCTTGTGTACCGGCAACAACATGATGCCTTCGACCGATACTGACGGTCAGGCGCAGCCTACAAACAACTGGTTGTTTGCCATCAACTGTCCGGGCCTAAGCTCGGGTTGGTATAACTTTACCCAACTGTCGGGCCTTGGGCTGACGCTTTCCGGCGACTGGATGATTCAGGCGTCTTATCGATGTATCAACGAGGCAACGGGGGCGTGTTGTTTGACCGCCTCTTGTATCGAGCAAACGTCAACCGCGTGCGATGCTTTGAGCGGTGTTTTTCAGGGCGGTGGAACCGATTGTGGGAGCATCAATTGCCCCGTCGTGGGCGCGTGTTGCCAGGAAAATGGTGACTGTTCGTTGCAGCCGACAGCAATGGCGTGCGCAATGGTGGGTGGTACGTATCAGGGCGACTTCGTTCCCTGTAATAATCCAAACCCCTGTCCGCAGCCCGGTGCGTGTTGTTTGACCAACGGAACCTGCCTCGATTTGTCTGAAGCAACCTGCAATAGCTTGGGCTTTGACTTCCGAGGTGAAGGCACCGAGTGCGTCAACGGTGGTTTCTGTCCGATTGGTGCGTGCTGTTTGCCCGATGGAACCTGTACCGACGGCTTGGGCGATGATGAATGCACCGCACTCAGCGGCACGTATCAAGGGGACGGAACGCCGTGCTTCAGTGTTACCTGTCCGCAGCCGACGGGGGCTTGTTGTGTCGCTTCGACCGGCACATGCATTGGTGGCCAAACCGAGGCGAATTGTTTGATTATTCCCACCGCCACTTGGGCCGGCCCGCAGAGTTTCTGCCCCGACGCATGCAACACCGACCCGTGTGATGGCGTTACGTTGGGTGATTACAACGGCGATACGCTCATCGACGGTGATGACTTGGCATTGTTTACTGCGGCAATGATAAGCGGCAGCCCGAGTCAGTCGGAATTGTGCGCGGGCGACTTCGACGGCAGTGAGCAACTCGATACCGGAGATATCGCCGGTATGGTTGCGGCGCTGTTGCCGTAAGCTCGATTACATCTCAATGTAAAATTCACCGCCGCAGCCTGACATGGGTTGCGGCGGTTTTTTATTGCCTGAGCGATCAGTGAGCGCGGGCGTATCGATCCAACTGATTGAGCGTCGCGCGAAAATCCTTCGGTGGTTCGGCTTCCGCGTTGACGATGTCGCCGCTTTCGGGGTGCGGGAACGTGACGCGCTGCAGATTCAACGACGGTCGCTGAATGAGCGGTCGTTCGGGGCGGCGCTTGCTTTTGCGATAACCCTTCTTAAACGACGACAGCAACAGTTCGCGCCCACCGCCCGTGAGCGGATCGACGGCCAGATGCATTTGGTTATCACCGAGATGCTTGCGCACCTGAAGCGGCGTGCGCTGCTGCGGTGAGCATTCCAATAGTGCAAAGCCAACAAACCCGTCTAGCTTTTTCCAGTCGGTCTGATGTGCGTCGTAATCGCAGATCCCGAACAAGCCGCTGTCGCGCACGGCGCGATCGTCGATCTTCGATTGCAACACGCCTTCTTCGGTGAACATCGATATGCCGACAATGCAGTGATAATAAACGCGGGCCTCGCCGTTATCGAAAGCCGATACGAGCTTTTCAGCGATCGCTTCGCTGCGTGCATACAGCGCGAGTCCGCTGACTTCCATCTCAAGCGGGTATATCTGATGCAGATCGCCCGGTTCACCTTCAAACATGTCGAACACGCCCGGCACATCGAAGATGCCCTCGCGCGGCCAGACGCCGGCGGGCTTGTTGACGAGCACGATAGCGTCGTCGGTGTGAACGATTTCGGGCTTCGCAGGTTTCGGGGCGCGGTGGTTCGCGGATGTCGGTTTCATACAGGTATTTTGTTTCGGTCTAAGGGTGTAGCGAAATGTTGTTGGATTCAATGCGATCTTAACGTTCGTAGGCAACGCGTTCCGGAATCTTTGGAATCACGTGTACGTATCGAAGTTCGCTCTTATCAATCATCGGTTCGACCAGCACATTGTAGATCAATCGATGCTCGGGTTCGCGGCTGATATCGATGATACGACCGACGGCAATGGGCAAGGGAAAGCCGAATACGTTATCCGGCGACGTTACCACAATATCGCCGATACGCAGCCGTGGGTTTTCGCTCGGCGTCGCGTCGGTGTCGATTTCCTGATAGGGCACATGCTTCATGATCATGCGACCTTGCCCTGCGCCGGTCAGCGAATACTCGTACGGCATGCTGACCGATTCACCCTCTCGCACACCGACGACACGCACCTTGATCGGTGCCGATTCAGTATCCGAAAGCAACCGCACGCGCGACACGTAAGGCGATACAAACTCAACGCGTCCTAACAACACTTCCTGTGCGATAACGGCTTCGCCACCGCCGATGACCGGTGCCGTCTCGCTGCCGCGATCGAGGAACAATTTGCTTACAACCCAATCCTTGCGGCTGATGCCGAGTTCGGCACCGCGTTCGATGACGGCGGCGTCGCGCTCGGCGGCGATATCCCAGGCAACGACGTGCGCCTTAAGTGCCGCCGGCACGCCCAAATCTCGCACGACTTGTAACTGTTGCAATTCGTTCCGCAACTGCTCGACCTGCATCGTGCGCGAAGCAATTAGACGCTCGTACGCAGCCACGCGCGCGGCTTCGTCCGCACGGTTGACATCATCCGGCAGCGCCTGCCGCGCCTGAAATGTGAGGAAGCGAGCGATATCCTGCAACGGTGTCAGCAGTTGGGTCGTGTGTTTTGGGTAGTTCGCCGCCCTCGCCGGTAGCAGCATGGCCAGCACCGACAGCAGGAACAAACACCAAAAGACGGACCGTTTGGTAGGTCGAAAATTCGTCCAGTACATCGCACGTATCTTAATTGAGTGGCGTAGAGCCGAAAGATTCCGGTAATGACGTTGTTCATGCTGCCGCCGCACCTTCAAAGCGGCGGCGTTACGGTCGTTCGTGCCGCATGGCGAAGCGGTGTCGATTGTAACGGCTGGCGAAACTGTGTGATTGTAACTCCTTTTTTGACAACAGGTTGCGGGTATTGAATAGTTTCACTGAACGGGCTGAGCAAGGAAGCATCCAGCCGCACACGACCGTCCCGCTTTTTTTGTGGACCGGGGAGATCGGGAGCCGCCACCCGCATCTCCCCACTTTTCTTTTTACGCTCGCGGCGAATCGCGGTTCGTGGGGCGGTAACCCGCTTGCACTTCTCACGAGTTCGTTAGAATCCCGCGTGATGAAGCAGCGTCTCAAAAACGCCCTCGGCTATTCGGCCTACCTCGGCATCCGCACGGTCAGCTTTGTCTGTTGGCTCTTTCCGCCGCAGGCGGCGCTGGCGTTTGCGTATGGGCTGGGGAACGCTTGGTTTACTGTGCCGCATCATCCGTGGGCTGTCTGGCTGGCCGACCTCACCAAGGTGGGGCGGAAGGTGAAGGGTCGCTTTCAGGCGCATCGCCTCCGCGCCGAAGAACACATCCGCTACGGCTATCCCGATTTGCCTGACGAAGAGATCAGCGCTATCGCGCGCGGCAGCATGCAACAACTTTGTTTGATGGTCATCGAACTCATCATGACGCCACGGTTGATCACGCGCTGGGCTTGGCACGATTACGTGAGCCTGCGCAACTTGGGCGATGCCATTCGCGTGCTGAGCCAAAAGAAAAAGGGCTGCATTCTGATCACGGGGCATTACGGCAATATCGAAGTGCTGGGCACCACGCTCGCGATGATCGGTTTCGACATGACAGCCGTGATGCGACCATTGGATAGCCCTTATATCAATAAGCTTTTGAAGAACCGTCGGCGCTTTAGCGGACTCAAGTTGCTCGATAAGAAGGGGGCCACGATTCACGCGCCGGAGATTTTGCAATCGGGTGGGGCGTTGGCCTTCATCGCCGATCAAAACGCCGGCCGCAAAGGTGTGTTCGTTGACTTCTTTGGGCGCAAGGCGTCGACGTATAAGTCTATTGCGTTGTTAGCGATGCAGTTCGAAGTGCCCGTCGTCGTCGGTTGCGCCCGTCGCACGGGTAAGTGGTTCAACTACGAGATGCATGTGAATCGCGTGATTTTTCCGGAGGAGTGGGAAGACAAGGACGACCCGCTGCTGTGGATCACGGAGGAATATACGTCGGCGCTGGAAGGCTTGATCCGCGAAGCGCCGGAACAGTATCTGTGGATTCACCGTCGCTGGAAGACGCGTCCCAAAGGCGAAGTCGCCGACGTGGCGTAGCGACCGGGTGCCCCTGCCCCTCTGGGGCTGGGGGACTACCAAAGCTCCAGCACGGAAGCATCTTGCCAACAAAGCTTCGACGATAAGCGACCCCATGATGCGGCAGAATTGGAATTTGGAATCGTCGCACGATCGAGGCGGTGCTTCGGCTACGTCGCCGCGGGGACGCGGCGGCTCCGAAAGGTATTCCAATCGATACATTCAGCACACGGCGTTACCCTCCGGGGCTTCGGAACTACTCCCACCGTGACGCTTGGGTACCCTGGCCTCTCTGGGGCTGGGGGACAAAACCCCACCGTGACGACCTGCAACGCAACCCCTATCATCCCGACAACATCATCAATCGAAACATAGCAACCCGAGAGGCAACCATGGCGGACGCATCCCGCATTGAAAAGTTTCAGCAACTCGTCGAAGCCGACCCCAACGACGAACTCGCACTATTCAGCCTTGGCAACGCCCTGTTCGAAGCCGAGCGTTTCGAAGAGGCCGGACCGTGCTTTCAGAAGGTGCTCGCCATCAACACGCGCAACTCGAAGGCGTACGAAATGCTGGGCCGCGTGCAGATGAAGACCGGCCATAACGATTTGGCCGTGCAAACGCTGATCAACGGTTATCGCAACGCCGATCGCGCGGGCGATATCAAACCCAAAGACGCGATGGGCGAATTGCTAAAAGAACTCGGCGAAGAACCGCCCGCACCGGCCAAGGCCGCCGCCGCTGCAGGCGTTGCCGCCGACGGTACGTTCACTTGTCGTCGTTGCAGCGGTAACGGACCTAAGTTGGCGAAGCAACCCTTCAAAGGTGAGCTCGGTGAGACCATATACGATACGGTCTGCCAAAGCTGCTGGACGGAATGGGTGGGCCAGGGCACGAAAGTGATCAACGAACTGCGCCTGCCGATGTACGACCCGAAAGCGCAAGAGCTATATGACGGGCATATGAAAGAGTTTTTGTTGATTGAGTAGGAAATTTGCTCCCTCTCCCTTGCGGGGAGAGGGTTGGGGTGAGGGTTTTTTCTTTATTAGAGTGGGGCGTACTCGACCCACCGAAGCTCTGGCAATTTTTTAAAGCCCATTGGGTTCGACCCAAGCAACATTCCGTATCGGCTCTGCGTATCTCCTGAAATTCTCTTTTCTAAGCATTGTTTCTCCTGCGTTTGCTATCGGTTGAGGCGCAAACGTGCGCAAACGCGCGCAAATTCTGTCTCCGGATGCCTTGGTGAGCGGTTCGCCGTATTGAATGTGCTTGCTCGGCGGATCGGTTGGAGATGTGGGTGAATTTGGCTGGAGCGGTGGGGCTCGTTGACGCACCGATACGGGCGCGGTGAGCTGGTTGAGGTGCGATTCTCGCAGCGCTCGCAAGCACTGGCTGCGAGCAGGCCAGTGGCACCCGGCGCCCCGCTTCGCTCCCGCCGGGTGCCACTGGTCAGCTTGCTGCCAGTGCTGACGGGCGCAGAGGACGCTTAAGATCGTCAGAAAAGATGGGCCGGATCGCGGCTCTACCGCATCTTCCGCCGCAACCGCGAGCCCCCTAAGTCACGACGAGTAACCAAACTCCGAGATTACAAGGAGGAAGAATGCAGACAGAAACCGTGCAATTAAATGCGAGGCGAATCCGAACCCTACTCCTCGTCCACATCCCCGTCATCATCACCGCCGGCCATCATCTGTACGCTGGCGAGGCCGCTGGCGACGTTGTCGCAGAATTCGAAAATCTTATCGAGGCCGGTGACGAGGAAGATACCCCAGACGCTGGTGGTGATGCCGCAGAGGCGCAGTTGGCTGGGTGGGGTTTCGGCGAGGGCGCGACGCAGCTTCAACATCTTGGCGATGTTAGACGAGTTCATGTAATTCACTTCGGATAGATCGAGCACGCAGTGGCAACCGGGCCGCGTTTCTACCATCTCGATGAGTAAGTTCATGTCTTCGGTAAAGGCGGGGTCGTCCTGCAACGTGGCGAGGATAACGTTTTCCGACCATTGTTCGACTGCCATAACAATCCCTCGGCGAGTGCGTGTTAGCTACCGCGCGAAAAGCTAGCCGCCGCCTGTGGGGCTGTCAAATTCAAGTGACGGCCCGTTCGAAAAGCGCAACGAACCCTCGATTTTCTCTAACATGCGTTCACCGATTCCGTTGACGGGCAACAAATCGGCGGGCTTTTGGAAAACGGGCACGCCGGCGGCAAGCTGGCCGCGCCGCGCTTCGCGATAGGCGACGATTCGCTTGGCGACCGACTCACCGAGGCCGGGCAGGAGGGCGAGTTCGGCCCAACCGGCGGTGTTGGGATCTACACCGGCGATAAGCGTTGCGTTGCGCGCGTCGGCGCGCCATGCGCCGACCGATTGCCAAGCGGCGAACAAGATTACGATGGCAATGAGCCCGATGGCGATCCAAAACGCACGGTGTGCATGTTGCAGGCGAGCCACTTCAAACGCCTCGCGCCGCGCTTCGACATCGGGGTTGGTTAGGTGTGGCGCTGGGTGGTTGGCGTCTGACATTGCAGATTCGGATTCGCGGTTCTGAGACGTTTGAGATCGCGACGAACAAACTGGGCCGCCGACGATTGTTTGGGAAATCCTTCACAAACCGTCGCAACGCTGCGTTATTGGGTTTTGCACGCGTGCTGATCGGGATCGCTTGTCCGAATATAATGCAAAAAGCTTAACGCCGGGCGTTATTTTGCGTCTAAATCAGTATGCGAAAGGTGTAAGCCGCGCCTTCGCGACGAGATTTGCCGATGATGCCCGTGGTGACGCGTAAACCGTATAACTTGCCCCAAACAAAGGGGGCCGTGCATCCTGCCATGGGCGCTGTGAACAGACAAAACGATAACCCACGATCATCGGACACGACGACGGCCCGCTGGCTGGGCGGCGGCGTGTTGGTCTTGTTGGTGGTGTTGCTGGTCGTTTTTTGGCGCGTATTAGGTTTGGCTGCTGCCGGTGCAAGGATGACGACTGACGCGCCGTGGGTTTGGCTGCTCGCGGCATGGGGTGCCGTGACGACGGGGGCGTTTGCCTGGCGCGTGATGTTGTGGCGGCGGTATCGACCGCACCGCCCTTTGGGTGATGAAGCGGAATTGCCGAGCATCTCGGTCGTGATTCCCGCATTTAACGAATCGGAAGAGGTGGCCCGCGCGATTCAGAGCGTTGCGCGTGCCGATTACCCGCGCGAGCGCTTGCAGATCATCGCGGTTGACGACGGCAGCACCGACGACACGTGGTTGCACATGCGGCGCGCTGTCGATGCCGCACGCGCGGCCGATGCACGGCTCGATATTCAAGCGATTCAACTGCAAGAAAACGGCGGCAAGCGCGAAGCGTTGTACGCAGGTATGCAGTTGGCGACGGGGTCTATCCTCGTGACAGTCGATAGCGACACGCGCATCGAAGCAGATGCTTTGCGCGAAGTCGTGGTGCCGTTTATTAACGATGACGAAGTGGGTTGCGTGGCCGGTAGCGTACGCGTGGCCAATCCGAGCGAATCGATTATTACGCGGTTCCTACGCTGCTATTTCAGCTTGTCGTTTCGATATGTGCGTGCGTATCAAGATGCGTTTCGCGGCGTGTTTTGTGCGCCGGGGGCGCTGAGCGCGTATCGCGCGAGCGTGATTCGACCACACTTGGATGCGTGGCGGCAGCAGACGTTCGTCGGTCGGCGTTGTATCACGGGTGAGGACCGGGCGCTGACGAATATCGTGTTGCGCGCGGGGGCACTAACGGCTTATCAGGATACGGCCGTGGCGTGGAGCGCGATGCCGACGACGTATATCGGTTTGGCGTTGATGTTTCTGCGCTGGGCGCGTAGCAACGTGCGCGAAACGCTGGTGCTGTGGTCGTTTTTAATGGGCGATTTGGGGCGTCGGCAAGGATTGGCGGCGTTGCGGTTTAATATGCTGTTGGTGGCCGCGTCGCTGTTGATGCCGTATGTGTTTATTGCGCACGCTGCAATGGTGGTGATGGCTACGCCGTTGGCATTGCCCGTTTACTTGGCGGCTGTGGTCGGCGGTGGGTTGGTTTCGGCGGCGATTTACTATGCTAACGAGCGCGACCACGGTTGGGTGTGGCTGCCGGTGTATCAGGTGTATTGGTTGGTTTCGCTGTCGTGGGTATTCCCGTTTGCGATGCTGACGCCGCATCGGATGGGGTGGTTGACGCGTGGCAGCAGGCAAAGCGATGACAATCATGCCGACGAGCGGACTGGCGTGTCGCTGGCGTCGGCCTAACGCGACGCACGTTTTCTCATTTATCAAGTCGAATCAGAACAACTCCCAAATCGGTCGAGCATCGGCCTCTTTTACAATTCGGAATGGTCGCTGATCCGGCGAGTAATTCGTTTGTTCGTAATCCACACCGATGGCTTTGCAAATTGTGGCGTGTAGATCGCCAACACGAATCGGCTTCTCTTTTACGGCGCGGCCGGCGTCGGATGCGCCGATCATTCTGCCTGTTTGCAGGCCGCCACCACCGAGTGCGACGCTCCACACTTGCGGGAAGTGATCGCGCCCCTGCGTGCCGTTGATGCGCGGCGTGCGGCCGAACTCGCTGGCGAGCACGACAAGCGTGCGGTCGAAAATCTCTTTGCGTTTGAGGTCGTCGATCAAGGCCGACATCGCGACGTCGAGTTCGAGGCTCTTGTCTTTGACGACGTCAAAGTTGTTTTGATGGGTATCCCAACCACCCAGCGTGACTTCAACGAATCGCACGCCTGCTTGTGCTAATCGTCGCGCTAAAAGGCAGCCTTGGCCGAATGCGGATTCAACACCATAGCGTTCGCGCAGGGCCATCGGTTCGTCATCGAGATTAAAGACGCGCGCGGTCTTCGGGCGCATCATCAGCAAGGCGGCGTCGTAATGCGCGCCGTATTCCTTGATGGCGTCGTTGCGTTTGTGCTTGTTCTTAAAGTTGCGATCGAATTTTTTGAGGAGTGCCAGTCGCCTGCGGTAGCGCTGGTTGCCGATGCCTTGCGGCGCGGCGAGATTGGCATTGGCGAAGCGGGCATTGCCGACGTAGTACGGCGCGTACTTGGGGCCGAGGTATCCGGCGGCCCAGTCTTGTCCGATGGTGACGTAGGGCGGCAGGCGATCGTCGCGCTCGCTGCGGCCCTTGTATTTGGCGACGATCGAACCGAGCGTGGAGTGTTGAATGCTGGCGAGCGGCGGATAGCCGGTGTGCATCTGATACGACGCGCGGCTGTGATCGAACTCGTTGCCCGTCATGCTTCGGATGAGCGAGAGTTGGTCGAAGCGGTCGGCGATGCGCGGCAGGTGCTCGCTGATCGAGATGCCTTCGGCGGCGGTTTGAATCGGAGAGTAGGGGCCGCCGTGATCGGTGCCCGGCGCGAGGTCGAGCGTGTCGAGATGGCTCATGCCGCCGGCCATCCAGAGCAGGATGACGGTATCGGCCGTGCGCGTTTCCGACGGTTTGGCGTAGAGTACGCGCGGATCTGCAAAGCCGAGAAAGCCCGCGCCGCCGATGAGGCCGGCGCTGGTGCGCATCCATTGACGACGCGTCATTTGGCGATAGCTGTCGCAGCCGGTGCAGGTGTGTTTGCTCATGGTAGTGTCGCTTCGTCTTATGAGGCCGGTCGAGTCTTACCGACGATCTTTGTTTCTTGCTTGCCTCTTCGCGTTTTGGCGACGGTTTCCGCTTCCTTACGGGCGCGGCTCTGATTGACGCTCGCGCGGCTATGAAAATCGCAGGCATCGCGTTAGTTCTTCGCGCGCTCGAGCCATTATCGAATGAACTGAAACTCGCGCGTGTTGAACAGCGCCCATTGCAAATCTTCCCAGGCGCTGTCGTCGCTGCCGTTGCCGATCATTTCCAGGGCTTCTTTCAATTCGTACTTGGTCGGTTTGCGCGTGAGCACCTGATAAAACGCCGCTTCGACCATTTGCGAGAGGTTGTATCCACGGTCGCGCCGCCAGATGCGAAACGGATGCGCAGGATGAAACCGAACGGCGCGATTGAGGAAGTCACCATTTAAGAGCGTCAGCGATTGCTGAATGCTGCCGTTCTGCATGTGCTGCGGAATCGTTTCGCGGTCGGAAGCGCCGAAGGTTCGCAGAAAACTCTGTGGTCGCGGCGGATAGGTCGTGAGGTACGACGCTTGATAACGCCGATCCAAACCCTGCGGGTAGTGACCGGTCGCGGCTAGGATCGAATCGTTAATCTGTTCGGCCGTCATGCGGCGCACGGGCATGCCTTCAAAAAGCGCGCCCGGCACGATGTCGTTTTCAGCGTCTTCATCGGTTCGGTTGCGGCGCAGCACACTCGTAAACGACTTGAGAGAATCCGAGCTGGTTTGTTGATAGGTGCGCGATAGTGCGATGAGTCGCAAGATGCGTTTGAGGTTGTAACCCGAGTCGATGAATTCAAGCGCGAGCCAGTCGAGCAGTTCGGGATGAGACGGCGGATTGAGCGGACTAAAGTTGCCGGTCGGATTGACCAACCCCACGCCCATCATCTTGGCCCACATGCGATTGACGGCGACGCGCGCGAAGTACGGGTTGTCTGGAGCCGTGACCAATTCGGCTAAGGCATCGGGGCCGCGACCGAGTTCTGACGTTGTACCCGTGAGAAACTTGCCACCGGCACGGCGCGCGTTGTGCGTCACGCCCAACACCAAGCCGCGCGCTCCGCGGTCGTCGTCACGGCTGATGACCTGTCGGCGCGTGCCGCCATAAAACGCCGCCAAGCCTTGAAAGTCCTTTTGCGTCCACCAATCGAATGGATGGTCGTGGCATTGGGCGCACTTGAGCGAGACGCCGAGGAAAGCATCTGAGATGGCGACTGCCAGCACGTCGGCTTCTACGCGGTCTTGCAAAATAAAGGCAACGGCGGGTTCACTTTCGGACGAACCTTCGGCAGCAATCAGGTCGCGCACCAATTGGTCGTAGGGCTTGTTCTGTCGCAGCGAATCATGAAGGAAGTCGCGCAGAGAATTCAGCGGCGCGCCATTGACGCGACCGCGTTCGCGCAGGAGGTCGCCGAATACGACGGTCCAATGGTCGGCGAACTGGCGCTGCTTGAGCAGCAGCTCCACCCATTTCTCGCGCCGCTCGTGCTCCTTCCAGCCAAAGTAGCGATCGAGGTCTTCGACAGTGGGCGTGATGCCGACGAGATCGAGGCTCGCCCGTCGCGCGAAGGTGGCGTCGTCGCAGAGGTTTTTCGGGCGGACGCGCTCTTCCTTGATGCGAGCCAATATAAAGCGGTCGATATCGTTGTACGGGCGAAAATTGCCGAAGCGCACGTTGGGAGGTTTGGGGCGACTGTCGGGCAGTGGCGGGATGAGGCGTTGCGGACCTTTGGGCCGCGAGTGTGTGAAATCCGGCACGCGATCGGCGGCAAAAAGCGAATGTGTTGAGAGGCCGACGAGCGTCAGGATGAGCGCAATCACGCCGATTACGGGGCGGTGAATTCGAGATGGTGAGGCGTGATCGATCATTACAGGCGGGCAGGCAGGTGTATGCCTATGCCTAACGGGGTATTTTATTCGCTATTGCCCGTCGAAAACAAATTATTCTCGGCACCACCGCGTTGCCGAAAATTGCGGTTTGTGGTAATTAAATGACTTCGTTTTCGCTGGCGTAGCTCAGTTGGCAGAGCAAGGGATTCATAAGCCCTGGGTCGCAGGTTCAAGTCCTGCCGCCAGCATTTTTCACACCTTGCGGCACTCATAACGCCGTTTTTCCCACTTTTTGCTGCTCTCGCGCCGGGCGTGAACCGATATGGTTCATGCATAGGCGACCGTGCCCGATCTGGGTGGGGGCTTGCGTACGATCTTTTTTTGCCGGGAACCATCCAATGGCGAAGCAGCTTTCCAATATTCTGACCGAAGCGGGCACCAACGAAGTTGAGGTGCTGGTATTCCAGCTCAACGGCGGCTTTTACGGCGTCAACGTCGCAAAGGTCCGCGAGATCATCACGATGATTCCGCTGACGCGTTTGCCGAATTCACACCCGGCAGTGCGCGGTGCTTTCAATCTGCGAAACAAGGTGCATCCGCTCGTCGATTTGCGCAATTTTTTCAATTTGCCGGCGTCGGAATGTGAAAAAGATGCTCGTGTGATCGTCACCGAATTTAACAACGAACGCATGGGCTTCATGGTGGACCACATCGACCGAATCCACCGGATTAGCTGGTCTGAGATGAACGAGGTGCCGAACGTCAGCACCGAAGAAGATACGGCGATGACGGGTGTTTTGAAGCTCGACGATCGCTTGATTCTGATGCTCGACTTCGAGCGCATCGCGTTCCGGATTGCGGGGATCACGGATTTGGAAGCGGCACCGCCGGAGGCGGACGGCGTGAATCGTGCGGAAATTAGTGTGTTGTTGGCCGACGATTCGGCCACGATGCGTCGCATGCTGAGCAATTCACTGAACAAGGCCGGTTTCAAGGAAACGTTTATTGCGTCGGACGGTGAAGCCGCGTGGAACAAATTGGTCGAGATGATGAATGCCGGTCAAGCGCCTGATGTGATCGTCACGGATATCGAGATGCCGAAGATGGACGGCCTTCACCTGACGAAGCGCATTAAAGATGAGCCGCGACTGAAGCACATTCCCGTGATTGTGTTTAGCTCGCTCGTGAGCGATGACAACCTGAAGAAGTGCCAAGCCGTTGGTGCAAATCGTCAATTGACGAAGCCGGAGTTGCCCGGACTGGTCAGTATCATCGATGGCATCATGGTCGAGCAGCAGGCGAATTTGGTTGCCGCCGAAGATTGAGTGTGTTTGCAACGCACGTCATTGAATGATGAATGGGCGTTCAGCGTTGAAGTTTCGTAATTCACTGAAAGAAACCCGCTATGTCTCAGCAACTATCCAATATTCTCACCGAAGCCGGCACCAACGAAGTCGAAGTGTTGGTGTTTCATTTGAACGGCGGCCTGTACGGCGTCAATGTGGCCAAGGTGCGTGAGATCATCACGATGGTGCCGTTAACGGCGCTGCCCGATTCCGATCCAGCGGTGCGCGGGGTCTTCAGTTTGCGCGAACAAGTACACCCATTGGTCGATTTGCGCAAGTTCTTCAGCATGCCGCCCGCTGACGACGAATCGGATGCGCGCGTGATCGTTACCGAGTTTAACAACGAACGCATGGGCTTTATGGTCGATCAGATCGATCGCATCCATCGTGTGAGTTGGTCGGACATGGGCGAAGTGCCCAACGTTCGGAATCGCGATGAAGACACGGCGATGACGAGCGTGATTCGAATCGATGATACGATCGTTCTGATGCTCGACTTCGAACGTGTGTCATTCCGCATTGCGGGTATTACCGGCCTCGAAGATGCGGCACCGAGCGATCAGGGCGACTTACGTTCGCGAACGCGCGTGATGCTGGCTGACGACTCGGCCATGATGCGGCGAATGCTGCAAATGGCGATGGAGAATGCCGGGTTCAAGGATGTCGTGTTGGCGAACGACGGCGAGCAAGCATGGACGATGGTCAACCAGATGCTCAACGCCGGCAATCTGCCGCATATCATCGTGACGGATATCGAAATGCCGAAGATGGACGGCTTGCACCTGACCAAGCGCATCAAGGAAGAGCCACGGTTGAAGGATATTCCGGTGATCGTGTTCAGCTCGCTGGTTAGCGATGATAATTTGAAAAAGTGCAAGTCGGTCGGTGCGGATCGGCAGCTCACCAAGCCGGAACTCCCTGGATTGGTGAAGATGATCGACGAGATAATCGGTGCACAGGTGCCCGCTTAAGATTGCCTGTTGGCGGTCAATTTTTGAGGTGCCCGCGAAATAAATTCGAGAATCGGCGAATAGACGGCTGGCTAAATATTGCCAACTCTTGGCCAATTCAATATTTACGCACACATCTAGCAGTTTTGGCTTGAATTACTGTCCAGCTTTCTTTTATATTATCTCCCTTATCTGGGTGTGAATTCTTTCTATTCGATTCTTTTCTGAAATCTCGAAAGGCAGCAGTATGAGAAAAGCGCAAGTCGTCGTCGCCGTCTTGAGTCTTGCATTAGGGCTGATCGCAACGCCAGCCATCGCGGCCGGGCCCGACGTGATATTGTCCGACATCAATGGGTTTCAGTCGTTCGGACCGGTGGGCAGCGGGACTATACGAGCCTTTGTCATCGGAAGTGACACCTGCAATATTGGCGATGAAAACCTGATATGGGCTAACAACGGAACGCCGATGCTATCGATGAATATGTACCGTCTTGCTAACGGTCGTTTCGAACAAATCGGCATGGGCTGGTTAAAGGCTGCGTGCTGCGCTGCTGCTGGCGGCGGCTGTGACCTGGCCTGTAACGGTGCGGGCGGCAATGTGCTAGGTGCTGGCTGTCTCGACGTTTACGGTGCCGGTTGGAACGCCGGTCAGAGTCGATTGGTTAGGCGTTCCTCGGCCGATGGTTTTTTCGGCACGGTTATTGGCCCGGTCGGTGTGTCGGGAGATGCAATCACCGGTCGCTGCCAGGTTGACGAAGCAGATCTGAGCCCGGCTAATTTTCCGGGCGCGCTGTACTTTATGGAAGGTCACTACGTCGCGTCGGACGATTCGGAAGCCGGTAACCATTTCAACAACGCCAGCTACGCACGCGTCAATGTATCGGCCGGTTTTAACCTTTCGTTGGCAGAGCCGTTAAACGTTGGTCTTCCGGCGATCTTCGCCTGGCAGAACAATGGTCTTGGTGCCGACGTCGCCGATCCAAATGTGCGCATCGCCGCGATGGATGTTCCGGGCGAAGGCCGCTTCTATCTCTCGGCTCGCGCAGATGACAACGAAGACGGCACCTATACTTACAACTACTCGATCTACAACTTCAACTCCGATCGTTCCGGCGGCAGTTTCACAGTACCTGTTCCTGACGGCGTGACCGTCACGAATGCAGGCTTCCACGATGTCGATTACCACTCGGGCGATCCTTACGACAACACCGACTGGTCGATTACTATCAATCCCGATTCGGTCGTGTGGGAGTGCCCGCAACCGTTTGCCGTCAATCCCGAATCGAACGCGCTGCGCTACTCGACCACTTACACGTTCTGGTTCACGACCGATTCGCCTCCAAAGCTTGACGTGGTGACGCTCGGGTTGTTTAAGCCGGGCGCTGGAGCTGACCCGACTGCGTTTACGGTCACACCGGCTGCGATCGAAGACTGCTCCACGTTCGCGGGCGATATCGATGGCAACCAAGCATTGAATGGCCTAGATCTCGATGGCTTCGTATCCTGCTTGTTGGGTGGCGAACCCGATGGTGGTGATTGTGGCTGTGCGGATATGGATGACAGCGGCGGTACCGACACGGCGGATGTGGCCGGCTTTGTCGCCGCCGTCCTCGGCGCATAGTTCATATCGCGAGAATCTCGCGAACCATTTTGACTGATCATCAACAGCCCGCGTGTTTTGCACGCGGGCTGTTTCATTTGCGAATTCCTGCAATGCGTTGACGCTGAGGGCGGTGCGGGCTAACTTCCACCAGATGGCGGACGAGTTGCCTTATTCCTACGAAAACAGCGCCTTGCACGAGCGCCGCGAGCGGGTTTTCCTGATCCTCGCCGGGTTTTTCCTCGGGTCGATGGCGATGCTCAACATCGTCGGGATCACGCGGTTCGTGCATATCGGGCCCTTGGCCCTCGCCGTCGGCGTTCTGCCGTATCCAATCACGTTTCTTTGCACCGATTTCATCAGCGAACTCTATGGTCGTCGCCGGGCGAATTTTGTCGTCTGGGTCGGTTTGGCGCTGAATCTATTTGTGATCGGGATACTCTGGCTCGGGAATCAGTTGCCTCCTGTTTCGGAAGCGGCACGGCCCGCGTGGTTGGGTGAAGAGGGAGCTTGGAATCCACCGCCATGGCAGCAGATTCCGCTGGCAGACGGCGCTGCGGTTTCGTTTCCGAATGGTTTGCAGGCGACGGGTGAATTGGTTCTTTTCAACGCAATTTTCGCCTGTGCTTCGGGCGCGGTGTTGGCTTCCATGTTTGCCTACATGGCGGCGCAGTTCTGCGACGTCGCGCTGTTCCACTTTTGGAAACGCCTGACCAAGGGCAAGCACCTTTGGCTACGCAACAATGGCAGCACGATGATCAGTCAATTGGTCGACGCGACCATGGTGATCGTGATTACCTTCTGGGTCGATTTTTCCGAAGGTCGCAAGACTATCACGGCCATGTTGATTCTAATCGGTAGCAATTATCTCTTTAAAGTGGTCATTGCCGCTTTAGATACGCTACCCTTTTATGTAGGCGTACATTATTTGTCGCGCTATCTCAAACTCGATTCACACCGGGAGCATGCGTTGTGACGTCAGTGGGGAACGACACGACCGACATTCACGAAACAGCCGCCGGCGATTCGTCGCCCAGTAGCGATGCGCCGCCATGTCAGTTAAGTGGCACATGGCGACCGCCGTCGTTTTTTATTACGGCGGCGGAATCTGCGACGGCCCAATCGGTCGAAGCGCTGCATGCGTTGTTGGGTGAGGTAACGCCCGACGGGCTGTTAGCGTCGTCCGCGGAAGAAGCCGAACTGACGATGAGCGCCGGCGATGCGCCGGTGCCCGCGCTGCGGTTCGATCCTGTCGATGCGGTGGATTTGTTAAGCGACTTGCACGATCGGTCGCACGCGCGGCTCGATCGCTCGTTGCGGTTTTGGTCGTTGGCGGCGCGCTATCTTGTTTCGCTGATCGAACGCGAGCAGTTCGCGCCGGATATTTCGGTGACGGCGGAAAACACGTTCGAAGGTCGTTGGCGTTTGTTCGTTGCCAGCGATGTCGAGTCGGCGTGGTTAGAGCGCTTGGCCGATGCAATGCCGTCGGGTGCCGGGCTTAGCGGAAATGAAACGATTCCCGGTTCCGAAGCGCTCGATACGTTTTTGACCACCTGCGGCGAAGCGATCATTCGCCGCAGCCTCGATGCTGACGAGTTCTTTCACGATTTCCGCGAGCGCGTCGCCGACGAAGTGCATTGGGATCAACGCTGGCTTGCATCGCTGCTCGGTATTCGGCTGCCGGTGGAGCTGGATTTGGAGCCGGGCGAACTCGATGCGATCGTTACCGAAGTGCGCCAATGGCTGACGGGCCTCGAAACACAGCGTGCCGGGAATATGCCGAAGCTGTCGATTCGATTGCACGAGCCCAAGCCCGTGGCCGAGGGTACGAGCGAAACGCCTGCAAGCGGCGGATGGAAACTCGAACTGGGCGCGATCGAACCGTTAACCGGCTCGATGTCGGATTGGCATTCGCTTTGGAACGAAGAGGGCGGCGAACGTTCGATCATGCGTCGGCACTTGGTCGATCGGCGCGATCATATTCGGCGGCAGTTGCGGCGTGCGGCGAATGCGTTCGATCCGCTCGAACGCGTGCTGGATGGCAAGCAGCCGGGTGACATGGTTTTGTCGGCGAGTGATGCGTTGCGCTTCATCCGTGAAGCCGCGCCGCTGATGGCCAAGCAGAATATCGTCGTCGAACTGCCGGGGTGGGCGTTGGAAAACGAGCATCGCATCGGGCTGGCCCTGCAGGTCAATCCGCGCGGTCGTGGGCCGATGACCAAGGGAAGCGATCCGTCGTTGGGCCACTTCGGTCTTAGCACTGTTGTCGATTTCAATTGGCGCATCGCGCTGGGCGATCGTCAGCTTTCACTAGATGAATTCTCGTCGCTCGTGCAACGCAACGAACCGTTGGTTAATGTGGGCGACGAATGGTTCGAGATGGATCAGGAAGCCGCGCGGCAGGCGCTTAAGTTTTTGCAGCAACAACCGCAGGGCAGTATCAGCTTGCTGGAAGCGATGCGCATCGCCGGCGGTGCGGAAGAACTCGACACGGGCTTACCGATCACGGGGATGACTGGCAGCGGTTGGGTCGAGCAATTCTTGGATGGCCTGCCCGACGCACGCGTCGACATGGTCGATCAACCGGACAATTTCGTTGGCGAGTTGCGACCCTATCAGCAGCGCGGGCTTAGTTGGCTCGCGTTCTTGCAGAATCTCGGTATTGGCGGCTGCCTAGCTGACGATATGGGTTTGGGTAAGACGATTCAGTTGATCGCCTTGCTGCTGCACGAACGCAAGCTCGATCCGGAGATTGGGCCGACGCTGCTGTTCGTTCCGATGTCGGTCGTGGGTAACTGGTATCGCGAGATAAAGCGCTTTGGTCCTGCGCTAAAGCCGATGATTCATCACGGCCCGGAGCGGCTGACCGGCGAATTCTTTATCGACGAAGCCAATCGGCGCGACATCGTGATTACGACGTACGGCTTGGCTCATCGCGATTTGGATGTGTTGGCCGAGGTGCCGTGGAATCGCATTGCGCTAGACGAAGCACAGAAAATTAAGAACCCCAGCGCGGCGCAAACCGTTGCGGTGCGGAAGCTGGCTGCGCCGCACAAACTCGCGTTGACGGGTACGCCGCTTGAGAACCATCTCTCCGAGTTGTGGTCGATTATGGAAACGCTGAATCCGGGCTTGCTCGGGTCGGCGGCGAATTTCCGAAAGCGCTTTGCGGTGCCGATTGAAAAGATGGGTGACCGTCAACGTGCAGGTGATTTGCGTCGATTGATTCGACCGTTTCTGTTGCGGCGCACGAAGACCGACCCGAGCGTCGAATCGGATTTGCCGGACAAGATGGAGATGCGCGTCTATTGCAACCTGACGGCGGAGCAGGCGGCGCTCTATCAGAAGTCGGTCGATGGAATGTTGACCGAGATCGATACGGCGACGGGGATTCGCCGTCGCGGCTTAATCCTCACGACGTTGACGCGGCTCAAGCAGATTTGCAATCACCCGGTTCATTTTGCCGCCGACGATAAGGGGCTCGATGGGCGGAGCGGCAAGTGCGAACGGTTGGTCGAAATGTTGGAAGAGGTGATCGAAGAATCCGACGCGGCGCTGATCTTTACGCAGTATCGCGAGATGGGCGAGCTGTTGGTGAAGCTGCTCAAGTCACGACTCGACGTGGATGTGCCGTTTATGCATGGCGGCACGACGGCGAAGAAGCGCGATGAGTTCGTCGATCGATTTCAGTCGGGCGATAAGAACATGCCGCTGTTTTTGCTGTCGCTGCGTGCCGGTGGCTTCGGTTTGAATCTAACGCGCGCGAATCACGTGTTCCACTTCGATCGATGGTGGAACCCGGCAGTGGAAGAACAGGCGACCGACCGTGCGCATCGTATCGGTCAGACGCGGCGCGTGCAGGTGCATAAGTTTGTGTGCATCGGTACGATCGAAGACCGAATCGACCAGTTGTTGATGGAAAAATCGGCACTGTCGGATCAGATTGTGGGTAGCGGCGACGAATGGCTCACGGGCTTGTCGACGACCGAACTGCGCGAATACCTAACGTTGAAGGACGATCAGGACGCATGAGTGAAACGAACACGTCGCCAACCGATCCACTTGAAGCGCTAAGCGATATTCCGCGTGCCGATGTCGAGTCGGGCTTGAAAATTCTCGGCGCGCCGAGTTTTGTGCGCAAGGGGTTTCCGCTGCTCGGACTGCTCGCCACGGTGTACGAACACGTATCCACACGCGTAGGGCCACCGCAGGATGATTCGGATGTCGAAAGCGTTTCGTCTGCGGATGATGACCAAGACGAAGATTGATTTTTAGACGCACGGGTGCGCCGCTATGACTGCCGTCAATATTGAGTATCGATCTGACGAATCGTATGTAAGCGAGATGGATGCGCGCGATCCGTTACGCGGCTATCGCGATCGGTTCTGCTTGCCCATGCGTGCGGATGGTTCGCCCGTTATTTATTTCTGCGGCAATTCGCTCGGGTTGCAGCCCAAGGCCACGCGCGATTTTGTAAACGAAGAACTCGACGCGTGGGCGCAACAAGCCGTCGATGCGCATTTCGTTAGCAAGCGACCGTGGTATCCGTATCACGAGTTGTTCCGCGAGACCGGCGCGCGGTTGGTGGGGGCCAAGCCGGGCGAAGTCGTGATGATGAATAGCCTGACCGTCAATTTGCATTTGATGATGGTCAGCTTTTATCGACCGACGGGGCAGCGGCGGAAGATTCTGATCGATTTCCCGACGTTTCCGTCGGACATGTATGCGGTGAAGAGTCAGTTGCACGCGAACGGTTTTGACCCGCACAACGATTTGATCGTATGCAAACCGCGCGACGGTGAGAACACGCTGCGCACCGAAGATTTAACGGCGACGATTGAGGATGCGGGCGATTCGCTGGCGCTCGTTTTGCTCGCGGGCGTGAATTTCTTTACCGGCCAGTTTTATGAGATCGAGCTTATCGGTGCGGCGGCGCACGGCGTTGGTGCGAACTTTGGCGTCGATTTGGCCCATGCGGCGGGTAACGTGCCGCTGCGATTGCACGATTGGAACGTCGATTTCGCGTGCTGGTGTAACTACAAATATCTAAATTCCGGCCCCGGTGCGATCGGCGGTTGTTTCGTGCACGAAAAGCATGGGACCAACGCCGAGCTGCCGCGATTCGCCGGTTGGTGGGGTAACGACCCCGACGAACGCTTCAAGATGCACCTACTGCCGGACTTCACGCCGCGCGCGGGGGCCGACGGTTGGCAATTGAGCAATCCGCCGATCATGGCGATGGCGCCGTTGGTGGCGTCGATGAATATTTTTGATGAGGTCGGCATGGATGCGCTTCGTCGAAAGAGCGAAGTGTTGACGGGTTATTTAGAATATCTGCTCGATGCGATTCCCGGTAAGAAGTTTGAGGTGATCACGCCTCGCGATCCGGCGGCGCGCGGAGCGCAGTTATCTATCCTTGCAAATGGCGAGCCGAAGCGCTTGTTTAAGGCACTACAAGAGCGCGGGGTGGTTGGGGATTTTCGCGAGCCGAACGTGATACGCGTCGCGCCCACGCCGTTGTATAACACGTTTACGGATGTGTGGCGGTTTGCGGGGATATTGAGCGAGATGGGGTAGCAGATGTGTTGCTACGTTGAGTCAATCTTTGGAGTCTGATCGTAGATGTAGGCCGTTCCGCATTCGGGGCAGCGTTTACTGCGATTGCCAGTCATGTCGTAGCCGCACTTCATGCAATAGCCCGCAATCGAGCACGCGATTTCGGGTTGGTAACAAAACCGCCATCTGATCGCTAGCAAAATGATCGTTGCCGTTAACGTGCACACGATGAGGCCTGCACTGTTGTGCGAGATATGTTCCCGTAGATTGAAATATAAGAAAACGTATACCAGGGTGATGATTGGAACGAGATAAATAACAACTGCGGGTGAAACCCGATGCAAGTGATCTGGAGATTTTAATAGTGCATGACATCGCGGGCATGGATAGCGCCGGCGCAATCGATCTAAGAAATGCACCGGGTGTTTACAGTTGGGGCACAACATCGCCATTGCATTTGATTCTACCCGCCACGGTGCCGCAATTTAAATCGCCCAATCACCCATTCGCCTAATCACAAAATGCCTCACGCATTGACTTTCTCCTCCTGCTTCGCATCTGCCGCGTCAAAGCCGTGCCGCAGCGTGTTTTCTGAAATCACGCGGCTGGTGCAGAATTCTTGCAGGTAATCCGGACCGCCGAGTTTGGGGCCGATGCCGGATTGACCGTGGCCACCGAAGGGTTGGCGATCCACGCGCGAGAGCGTGATCTTACGGTTGACGTAAAGCAGGCCGACATCGAGTTGGGCCTTGGCCGCGTCGATGTGGGGCGGCATGCGCGAGAAGACGCCACCTACCATGGCGTAGGGCCCGGCGTTGGCGATCTTCAGTGCATCGTCGAAGTCGCTTGCGTTATGCACGCAAAGGATGGGCAGCATCAATTCGGTTTGCGCGATCTCGGCATCGGGTGCGACGTCGGCGACGATGGCGGGTTTGACGAAGTAGCCACCGGCCGAGTTGTCGGGCACACCGCCAGGTAGGACCAATCGACCTTGCTTGCGGGCCAACCCGATCCAATGGCGGTAGCGTTGCACGGCGGTTTCGTCGATCACGGGGCCGACGCCTGTGCCCGGTTTTTCAGGCGAGCCGGGGGCGATCGCGCCCGCGGCTTCGGTCACTTTGGTGATGAAGGCGTCGTAGATCGCGTCGAGCACAATCACGCGGCTGCAGCTCGTGCACTTCTGCCCGCTGTACGAAAACGCGGAATCGAGCACGGCCGAGACGGCATCGTCGAGGTCGGCATCGTCATCGACTATGATCGCGTTCTTGGCACCCATCGACGCCATCACGTGCTTGAATTGATTGCGACGATTGACCTGACCGTGGGAGATTTGTGCGATCGCGCGACCCATCGGTGTGGAGCCGGTGAACGCGATCATGTCGACGTTAGCGTGCCCAGCAAGTGCCGCACCGACGGCGTCGCCACTGCCGGTGATGACCTGCAACACATCGCGCGCGATGCCGGCCTCGTGGAAGAGGGCGAAGCACTTCAGGCTGGAAATAGACGCTTGTCGCGCCGGCTTGACGATGCAGGTGTTGCCCGTGACCAGCGCCGCGGAGACCATTCCCGCTACCAGCGAAAGCGGAAAACAAAACGGGCCGATCGCACCGACGACACCGCGCGGGGCGTATAGGTATTCGTTCATCTCGCCGGGCCAATCGCGCCGGCGATTGCGTTCGGTGAGGCGACGCATCTCGTATGCGTGGAAGCGCACGATATCGATCGCTTCGGTGACTTCGGCGAGGGCCTCGCGCCAATTTTTTCCGATTTCGAAGACCAACCACGCAGCGAGGTCGTAACGCGCTTCGCGCATGCGGTCTGCGGCGTTGTCTAGCAAATCCGCACGGGCGTCGGGCGGCAGTGCAGCCCAGTCGGTGGTACCGTTGCGCGCTGCGGCAATGGATGCGTCGACGTCGCTTTCTTTGCAGGCGGCATAGCGGCCAACTGTTTCGGAGGGATCGGCAGGGTGATGGCTGGTGCGCCATCGATCGGCGTCGATCTTGATTTTGGATGCAGCCAGCGGGCGATGATCCTGGTTGAACTGCGACCGAACGCGGTCGAGGGCGGCCTGCATGGCGTTCTGTTCGGGTGTGCGCGAGAGATCGATGATCGGTTCGGATTGGAACGGTGCCATGGGGTTTTCTCCCGGCGGATCGGCAATGTAGGGTTGCGGCAAGTCGGCAGGCAGATGGTTGCGCGGATCGCTGGGATTGCGCAAGAGTTTGTCCGACGCGGCGCTGGCTTCGTAACTTTGTCGCAGGAACGATTCGTTGGCGGTGTTTTCGATGAGCCGGCGAATCAGGTAGGCCATGCCCGTCATCATGTCGCCGAACGGTGCGTAAACGCGCACGCGCTGCTTCATACTCGTTAGCGCGCGGCGCAACGGTTCGCCCATGCCGGTGAGCATTTGCAATTCGAGCGTGCGCGGCGGTAGGCCGAGCGATTGTTCGCGCGCCAACATGGCTGCAATCGTGCGTACGTTATGGCTGGCGAAGGCCGGGCGGATGGCGTCATGGTTTTCGAGTAACAAAGCGCCGACGCGTTCGTAATGCGCATCGGATTGCCACTTCTCGGTAAACAGCGGAATCGGCCATCCATTGCGAATCGCGTTGGCCGTTTCGCTATCCCAGTATGCGCCTTTGACCAAGCGCACCGTGATGGGGCAGCCGCGCTTGCGCGCCCAAGCAAGTAGCTCGCGCATGTCGCGTTCGGATTCGGGCATGTAGGCCTGTATGACGGTGCCGACGTCGGGCCAATCTCGAAATTCGGGCTCGGTCAATACGCGTTTGAAGATATCGAGCGTGAGATCTTTGACGGCGTAATGTTCCATGTCGACGTTGACGAATGCCCCTGCGCGGCGTGCCGCGCGAAAGACCGGGCGCACGCGCTCGAGCACGGCTTCGCTAACGCCTTCGGGATCGATCGGGTCGAACTTGGCGACGATGGCCGAGAGTTTGATGGAGATGTTGACTTTGGGTAGCGAGCCGAACGGTGCGCGATCGATTAATGGTAAGTCGGGCCAGCTCGCGGCGTCGGCGGCGATGGACTCGATCAGGTCGATGTATAGCTGTTGGTGTTCGCGCGCAACGCGATCGGCGAGAATTGTTTCACCCAACACATCGAGCGTAAACGTGTTGCCGCGCCGGCGCAGGTTCTTCACGTAGCGAATGGCCTCGGCGGGGGTCGCGCCGGCGATAAACTGCTTGGCACCCGTTCCGGCAGCCCTACGCGCCAGTGGCCCGATCAGGTTGGCCGCCAAGGCACCGCTGTGGGCGACCTGCGCGAGGCCGGTGAACAGGCGGGCGTAGAAGTTGTCGGCTTTCATGCGACCGTCGCAGAGGTAGGCGTGCAGATGGTGTGCCAGATCGCGGTTGGATTGCAGAATCGGCAGCACTTCGACGAAACGGAAGAGACGCAGTTTGAGCGATTCGTCATCGGCGATGGCGTTGGTGCCAAACGTTTGCCAATACTCCTGCGAAAAGATCGACGGGGCGGCGCGTTCGGCGCGACCGAATATGGTGCGACCGATGCGCAGGATGTCGGGTTCGAGACTGGCGGAATGAACGCGCGGGGCGGACATGCAAATAGGCACCTCTGGGTTGGTTTTAAGTCTACTGCTCGGGGCGACGGGCAACAAGCAAGCCGTATTGTCACGGGCATTCAAGCCGGTACACTCGATGATATGAAAGCGATGAAAATTCTCATGTTGATTGCGGTCGCGACGACGGGCCTGATGACGCAAGCGGGCTGTCAGGACAAGCGTCGTCATAAATCGTCGGAGCAGGTCGAATTCGGCAAGGTCGATCTGGCCCTCGAAGACGAAGCCAGTCCGGAAGTCGTGGCCCGAGCGTTTTTGGAAACCGCTCAGGATATGCAACGCGTGCGCATCGAAGGGCTGGGCAAGGAAGGCAACGCTCAGCGCTACGACGATAACATGGCGCGGTTGATGACGCTGTCGGCCGGTAAGACGATTTACAAAAAGGTGAAGCCGGGAAACAACTCGGGCTCGCCCTTTGTGCCGGTGGACATCACCGAAGACGCGGCGGTGCGGCATATCGTTTCGCTATGGGTGTCGAAGATTGCCCATTACACCGACGGGATGGATTTGGCGACGCTGAAAAAAGGGAACGAAACGAAACAGTCGGAGCAAACCTATTCGGTTATTGCGGCAAACGCGCACGAGCAAGAGAAGCTGGCCGCGATTACGGATGCGTTTGAGAATGGGCGAAAAGACGATACGCCCGCCAAAGGAAGCAAGGAATACTGGGATGCGATTCGCGCGCAAGCGTTGCAGCAGGGCTTTAACGTGCCGATCGAAGCGCGCATTACCGTGGTGATGGAAAGGGTTGGCGCCACGTGGCGCGTGTCGGATGTGGATTTGGGGCCGTTGGATTAAGCATCTGAATACGCTGCGAGCAATTGGATAGAACGAAAAAAGCCCCACCGTGGCCACGGTAGGGCTTTTTTTCGTTCAAAAGATGGGCTCCATAAAAATGATGAAGCGCGAGCTCGATCTTTCGCAATTGCCTTACGCCGTAACGGCGACGGGCTTCTTTAATTCGACGGGTTTCTTGGCAAACTCGCTGTTCCAGACCTTCATGATCTCTTCCGCACCCTTGAGGCCGTACGTGCGCGGGCGGGGTGAAATCAGGCTTAGGTCGACGTCTTCGTACGTGAGCTTTGGCCCTTCGGGCGTGTGTTCGGCAATCGTAGACTTGAGCCACTTGTCGTTATTGGCTTGGAACTGCTTGCACCAGCGGCGGGCTTGTTCGGTTAGGTTCTCGCCGCTATCGGGATCGAGCCCGTCAATTTGGAAGTCGGGCTTGTAGTGTGCGCCGCGCGACTCATCGCGTTGCAATGCACCTAAGGCAATCACCTTGGCCAAGATAATCATGTCGCCCAAGGCACGCGTGAACGAGAGGTTCTGATTGGTCCACTGACCGTTATCGGCGAGGGGGGCGCGCTTGTAGCGTTCCGCGATCTCGTCGATCTTCGTCAGTGTTTCTTTGATCTTGTCGTTGTAGCGCACCACGGTGACGTTTTCCGTCATCGTGCGACCGAGTTCGTCGTGCAAGCGATACGCGTTTTCATCGCCAGTGCGGCCGACCAACTCGTCCATCGCATCTTTGTGTTTGCGAACGGCGCCATCGAACAATGCGGCAGGGGCGTCGGCAGCGCTCGTCTTGAGTGAGTTGATGTAATTCACGATCGACGGGCCGGTGATGAGCCCTTCAAAAATCGTTGAGAGCAACGAGTTTGCGCCGAGGCGATTGGCACCGTGATAGTGATACTCGGCTTCGCCAATGGCGTAGAGACCGGGGATGTTGGTCATGTGGTTGTTCGGCGCGCCGTGCTCGAGACCGCCGGTGGTTTCATTCTTGGTGTAATCCACCCAAATGCCGCCCATCGAGTAGTGAATGGCGGGGAAGATTTTCATCGGTACCTGGCGCGGATTTACGCCCTGGAACTTCTGATAGATATTCAGGATGCCGTCGAGCTTCTTATGCGTCGTCGCCGGCAAGTGCGTCAGGTCGAGATACACACACAAGCGTTCGGTCTCGACGCTAAGGCCTTGATTGACGCACACGTCAAATATTTCGCGCGTAGCAATATCGCGCGGCACGAGGTTGCCGTAAGTCGGATATCGCTCTTCGAGGAAATAATAACGCTCCCCTTCCGGAATCGAACTCGGATCGCGCGAGTCGTGCGGCGTGCGCGGCACCCATACGCGGCCACCTTCGCCGCGGGCGCTTTCGCTCATCAATCGCAGTTTATCGGCACCGGGCACGGCGGTGGGGTGCACCTGCAGGAACTCGCCGTTGCCGTACTTCGCGCCTTCCTGATACACGCGTGCGTTGGCACCGCCGGTGCAGATCATCGACATGGTGCTCTTGCCGAAGATCAGGCCGCAGCCGCCAGTGGCCATGACGACGGCATCGCCGGGAAGCGCCCGAATTTCCATGCTGAACATGTCTTGCACGACAGCACCACGGCAGACGCCGTTTTCGTCGGTGATGGTGCCGAGGAATTCCCAGAACTCGAACTTGCGCACGAGGCCCTCGGCTTCCCAACGGCGGACTTGTTCGTCGAGGGCGTAAAGCAACTGTTGCCCGGTGGTCGCGCCGGCAAACGCCGTCCGCTTGTAGAGCGTGCCACCGAAGCGACGACGATCGAGGTGACCTTCCTGCGTGCGGTTAAACGGCACACCGAGGCGGTCGAGCAGGTCGATCACCTTCGGCCCCCAGTCGGCCATTTCTTTGACGGGCGGCTGATGGTTGAGGAAGGCACCGCCGTACACGGTGTCATCAAAGTGCAACCATTCGGAATCGCCAAGAGCACGCGTGGAATCGTTCACGCTGTTGATACCGCCCTGTGCGCAGACGCTGTGCGAGCGCTTGACGGGCACCATGCTGACGAGGTCAACATTTACGCCCAGTTCCGCCAGCTTCATGGTTCCGGCCAGGCCTGCCAGCCCGCCGCCGATCATAATGACGCGTTTTTCTGCCATGGTTGCTTTCGCTTCTTCGGTTATTCAGTGCGAGCGTGGGCTCGCGAGTGCCATTCGTTTCGGTTGTCGAATTCTATCGAGCGGGGCGAGTTACTTCGTCTTCGCCTGCGGTTGTTTCAGTCTTTTCAAACTCGGTGCGTAACCATTATCGATTAATTAATGGTTAGTGATCGTCGCCGTGGTCGTCGTCTTCGGAATGGGCCGCGTCTTCCATTGGTGGACCGTCCACGGGGTTGCTGTTATTCACGCGATTCCACTTGCCGGGAAGCTGCGCGGGCTCGGCCTTGTAGAAGGCGTATAAGCTGGATGAACCCCACAGGAACAGCACCAAGCCGACCGACGCGGCGACGGCACCCATGCGGCGCTGAGCCTTTTCACCCACGGTGATGCCCCAACTGATGCAGAACGTCCAAATACCGTTGGCAAAGTGGAAGACAGAGGCGGCAAGACCAACGATGTAGAACGTCATGGTGACGCCTGCCGGGATCGGTGTGCCGAAGAGGTGCCAATCCATTAAGCCGCGGCGGGTGATTTCAAACTTGTCGGTGATGTCGTGATCGAGGAACGGTACGCCGCCGAACCAATGAGCGAAGCGGAATTTGAACAGGTGCACGATGATAAATATCACCGCAATGTAGCCGGTCATACGTTGCATCGAGAACCGAACGTTATCCATGTACGGATAGCTGCCGGCGTTGTTCTTGGCCGACATGGCGATGCGGATTCCGTAACCAGCATGAAAGGCCAGCGGCAGAAAGATGCCGAAGATTTCAAGCAGGGGCAGGTAAGGAAGGCTGTGTAGAAAGTGGACGTGATGGTTGAATTCAATCTTGCCACCGCCGGCACCGCCCGAAATTTCACCCCAAGCCGCCATGCTGTTGGTTAGCATGTGCTCGATGAGAAACACACCGACCGGAATGATGCCGGTTAGTGAATGCAGCTTGCGGAGGAAGAAGCGATTTTTTTCTTCAAACGTCAGGGCCGGTGCAGATGTGTCAGCCACGCCACGATCCTCGATGTAATCTTTCGACGACCGTGCGGCACGTCGAAGGGGGTACTTGTGTTTGGTTCCACTCGCGAAGCCCCATTGAAAGGGCAAGCGTAGCCTAAAACGCTGCCCTGCGCGCGTCAACGCGTGTTGAGAACAGTGGTTACGCGAATTTTTCGTCAGTCGCCGAAAGAATCGTAGCGACGCGGCCAAGGACGGTGGAGTGGTGTCGCCAGAAAGCGAAAATACTGAAAACCCGCCGTTATGCTGCGAGCTTGTGCCCCAACGCCATGCCGAGCCACACGGCCATCAGCCCGCCGACGACGCTTAACGTCAGATAAATCGGACCGTGCGAGGGCTGATTGCTTTTCCACAGTTGATAGACCTCGACCGCGAACGTCGAGAATGTGGTGTAGGCACCGAGGAATCCGACGGTCACGGCGAGGCGCATGCCGTCGGAGACGTGTTTGTCTTTCATCCACGTGAGCACCAAGGCAAGGAAGAAGCAGCCCGTGAGGTTGACGGCCAACGTTCCGGCCGGCAGCGGCTTGATCATCGCGGGCAGGTTGGTTGCCGCAATGCGATTCACGCCGGTGCTAACACCGAATCGTAGGATCGCACCGATAAACCCGGCCAATCCGACGAGTCCGGCTTGTTGTAACCAGAGGGGCATGGGGGGATCCTGCTTTTGGAAACGTGTTAGCGAGTGAGTTGGTTTGTTCTTGGTGATGTATTCGCGATACGGCAGTCGCGCGCCTTTCGCACTGGCAGCAAGCTGACCAGTGGCACCCTTCTTCAAACTGGCCAGTGGCACCCAACTCGGAGCATTGAAGTCTGACCAGTGACACCCAACTCAGTATTTTACGTCCGAAGTGTCGCACCCTTTTTGGTGATCAAAACACAAATCGGCCGCAATTGTTCTGAGATCACGCATGTTGCTTTTCGGCACACGACCCGTGTGTTTAGGACGCTTGCGATGCGCCGGTGGGGGCGAACTCGTACCCTTCGGTGCGGCGTTGCGACCAGATCGGCGTGCGCGGCGTAAACTGCTTGTCGTTGGCGAGGCTGAGATTGAGCTGCACGCGGGCTTCGGCATCTGCTGTTAGGCAATCACCGTTCGGATCGACAACCAGCGGTTCCTGATTCGGGCCTGCGCTAACGATGAATACGCGGTTTTCCACGGCGCGCGACCGCACCAACGCCATGTCGGGCATCGGCCCTGAAAGCATCAACACTTGCACGCCGCGTAATGCAGCGAGTCGCGGTTTCACGAATGAGGCCAGGTCGCTGCCGCGCAACGGCTCGACGGATGCGTCGATACCGCGCAACTCATTGGCAACGGCCGATGGATCGTCATCTATGCAAATCGCCACCGATTGACCGGCGGCCTTTTTCATGTTGACCGGCTTAAGGTTGAGCAGGTCGCGCTCTTCGTCTTCGCTTACCGACACACCCGGGCCGACGGTGAACTCGACATCTGCCATGATGGTGAAGTCGCCATCGTACGGCGCTTGATTTAGCAAGTTGCCCTGTGCGTCGACGATCATGCTTTGACCGACGTAACCCATCTTGGGTGTTTCACGACCGCTCTTGCTACAACAGGCAATCGGCACACCGAACTCCATCGCCCGTGCGCGAACCATGAATTCAACTTGAACGTTGCGCCACGGTTCGTTGGCCTTGGCGGCGTTTACCCAGGCGGTCGGTTGCACGATGAGGCCGGCTCCGCGGCTGGCAAGTGTGGCCGCAACTTCGGGAACGCGCAGGTCGGCGCAGATAAGAATGCCGATGTTGCCGAACTCGCTGCTGAGCACGGCACCACCGTTGCCCGGCGTGAACCAATCTTGATCGCAATCCCACATGACCTGTTTGCGCGCGACATCGCACAATTGCCCGGTGCGATCGAATAGTGCGGCGCTGTTATAGAGATGGCCGTCTTCGGATTCTTCGACGAAGCCGGCGACGATCCAACTGGCGGCGCGGCGCGCGATATCCGAGTAGCGGCGCAACACGGCGTCGCTACGTTCGACATCTTCGTCAAAGTAGCGCTCGCGCGACACGAGGCTATAGGCCGGATAGGAAATCTCGGGAAACACCAACAGATCCGCACCGCCCTCAGTGGCGATATCGGCCTGCTTTTGCAGGGCCGGCCAGACCATGGGTGAGGTCTCCATGGTTTTGGCTTCGAGTTGACAACAAGCGATGCGCATGGCGGGGAAAGTCCTTCAACAAAAACAAGCATCCATTCTTGAATATCGGTATTTCACCTTCAAGCCTAGGTGCGTGTCAAATCGAATCTCGGGCGTGCAGTGTTTCAGGTGCGGGACGTGTCGCCGTGGCGAGCCCACACGTATAATGCAACAAAGTGAAATCGTGTATGGGCAAGCGGAACGCGCAGCGCCGGCGCATGGATAGGTGAATTAGCGGAATTATGAAGCGCGACTACTACGACGTATTGGGCATTTCCAAAAAAGCCAGCGCGGCGGAGATCAAGAGCGCTTACCGTCGGCTGGCAAAACAGTTTCACCCAGACCAGAACCCAGACAACAAAGAAGCGGAAAAAAAGTTCAAAGAGGCGCAAGAAGCCTATTCGGTGTTGTCGGACGAAAAGAAACGCGCCGCGTACGATCGCTTCGGGCATGCCGCGGCATCGGGTGGATTTCCCGGCGGCGGGGGCGGCCCTGGCGGACAGACCTATACGTGGAACAATGAAACCGGCGAGCCGATCGATCTCGAAAACCTCGCCGATATGTTTGACTTCTCCTCAATGTTCGGCGGCACGCCGCGACAGGGTGGCGGATCACCTTTTGATGCTTTCTTTGGCGGCGCGGGGCGATCTGGAAGAACCCGTCAAACGCGATCGACACCGCCACCGCCACCTGCAGATGTTGAGTATCCCGTTTCGCTCACGTTCGAGCGCGCCGTGCGTGGCACGAAGCTCGACCTCGATTTGAAAATCGGCGGTCGCGAGCCGCAGCGTATTACCGTCAAGATTCCGCCGGGCGTGCGACAGGGACAAAAGATTCGCGTGCGCGGCAAGGGCACGCCGGGCCGTCACGGTCAGCGCGACGGCGATTTGTATGTCGTCGTATCGGTGCAGCCGCATCCGTACTTCGAGCGCGACGATGACAACATTTTGTTGACGGCACCCGTGACGGTCGCGGAAGCAACGCTCGGTGCGAAGATCGATTTGCCTACGCTTGACGGCACACGTACGGTCACGATTCCGCCGGGCACGCCCAGCGGTGCCAAGCTGCGGCTGGCCGGGTTGGGTGTCGAGCATGGATCGAACGGCAAACGCGGCGATCAACTCGTGATCGTGAAGATCGTGCCGCCCAAACGACTGTCGCCCGAGCAGAAGGAAGCGATGGAGCGCTTTGCGAAGCAAGATTCCACGAACCCGAGGGGGGAGATTTGGTAGGGGGCGTGCAGTGTGGGGCTTGCGGCTTGAGGCTTGAGGCGGGTGGATTGAGTCTTGGGTCTTGTGGCTTGTGTCGCGAGTCTTGAGTCGTGAGTCTTGGGCCGTGGCGCTTGTGCTTTGAGTCGTGAGACTTGCGTCTTGTGGCGTGATTTTTGTGCCTTGTGTCGTGAGGCTTGGGTCTTGTGGTGTGGGGCTCGAGGTGTGCGATTTGACGTTTGCGATGGGCGGTTATGCTGTGGTATTGCGGCGAGGCTGTTGCTATCTCAAATTTGAGATTTGAAATTTGCGTTTTGACAAATACAGTTCGCATTTTCAGGTTTGAACGCTCGCCGGTCCGTGTTCGATTACTAAGCCGTATTCGATGTAGACTTGGGCGCAGCGGCGCAACGGCGCGACGGAGCAACGGCGCGACACTTCGCGTTGGCTAGTATTTCACCCGTAATGCAAGTCGATCTTTCACTCGTACCGGATGTTGATGTTTCACGCGTTACTCATGTTGATCGACGCGGACTACGTAGGTGGCCGGATCGTTGTTCGGGGTATTGGCGTGCAGATTTGTAACCCAAAATTCGGACTGCGCTGTGCGCTGTTTTGTATGCTGCAACTTTCACTTGCCATGTCGCCTGCCAATGCGACATTTCGCACAATTCCAGATCACTCCAATGATGGCGCGAGTTCCATTCGCCTGAATCGCTATGACGTGACGCTCCACCGTTCGTTAGTTTTTGCGGGGGCCAGCCTCGCACAGGTCGACTCGGCCGATTCGAATTCCGGAGGCATCAAAAACGACCCGCGCGTGAAACGCTGGCGATTGTCGTTGATGTACGGCGCGCTGCTGCTCGTCATTTTCATTACGGCAGCGGCGGCGATCATCGTCTTCTCGCGCAGGTGGCGGCAATGGGTGCGCGGTGGCCGCAAGACGGGGCCGACGGATGCGGCGGATGTGTGGGCAATGCATCAAACGCCGGATGATGATACGGATATCGACACCCCCGATTAACCATTCACTACTTTGATATAGCCGCAGCCTGCCTTCTCAAGTTGTCGCGAGATTTTCCAGTCGGTCTCATCCAGCCACTGCAAGCAGACTTCGGCGGCGTTGTTGATCGTATTGTCGACCAAGGCAATCATTTCCGGCGGCACCCAACACAATAAATAACCGCAAGTTCCGTTTTCATGATGGTCGTCGTAGTTGAAATCGAGCCAGAGGTCCCATGGCGGCACACACTGTTCGTTAACAAACCCATCGCTGATTTCAAATTCATCCCCGGGAACGCAATTCCAATCGGGGATATATACGAGGATACGACCGCCAGCCAAATCGGGGGCGGGGGCCTGGGTGGTGCTCTTATACCATGCGCAGTCTTGCAACATGCCGAGCCGCTTAGAAGAAAGGCTCTTTACGACGTAGTGCCGATCGCTGGAAAAATCGTACCAGGCTAATTCGATGGTACGAAACGTCGATCGTGGGTTCCACGGTCGTGGCTTACGACTGCACCATGTGATGACTTCGGCGATTCGGCTTCGCAATTCATTCAGATCGGGACGTTGGTCATGTTCTTTTGACAGCAACGCCCAGCCATGTCTGAAGAGGAACCAGCGAACTTTAGACTTGATCAGGTCGAATGCCATGGCACGGCCCTCCTGCATTAATAGCATAGTTGAATGCGCTTGAGAGGAACATGAGACCACGAATGCAGACATGCATTTGGTCGCAATCCGTAATCCATGGCGTCAAACGACCACCCCCCTCGATTATCGCCCAAACCTCGATAACCGTTATGCGGTCTGCGTAAGCCTCGCCATCTTTAACGTCTAGGAAAAACCGGTTGATTGGCGAGTTAACGCCCCTTTGCAGTCGAAATGGGTCCGCGTTTTCAAACGCCCAATATTCTACTGCAACCTTTTGGAAAACCCCAATTACCCGCAATCATTGCGCCGATACTGGCTTTAAGTGGTGCGAAGCATGTCTCTTTGCACCGCCCCGTTTTGATAAAGCGAAAAATTCCTGGGGCCGGGCCGGGTGGCCTGCTCATGACGAATTGTATCGTCGATGGGATGAGTCGGTCGCAATTAACCTGATGAAGGGGAGGATAGACGACCATGAAGAAGCGAATGCTTAGCTCGATGGTAGCGCTCGGCCTGGTAGCCGGCGTGGGTAACACCGGTTGCAACACGGACCTAACCGAATTGGTACGCGAACTCGGTAACTTCGACTTCTCGGGCCTGATCGGTGCCGTCGGCCAGTTCCAGTCGGTCGACCCGCGCGGTCCCGACTTCATGCTCCCCGACGATCGCGAAGTTAACGTTATCGAAGGCGCCAACTTCATTACCGACTTCGAAAGTCAGCTCGGACCGGAAGACTTTGAAGATTCGGTTCTCATCGGATTTGAAAACACGTCGGATGCCGACATGTTTATCGAGTTTACGGTCGGCGACATGCCGCAGGCATTGTTCGTATTCGACGGCGAAGCGCTGTTCTTCGAATATCCTTGTGCTGATTCGATCGCGGTAACGCGCTTCGAAACGTACGACCCCGATACGTTCGACCTGCTCGACGAACAGGACCTGACGGACACGACGTTTGCCGCTGAAGACGACTTCGATTGTGGCGATGTGCTGTTCCTCGAATTCGACGGCGCCGAAGTCGCGCAGGTTGACGACCTCGATATCTTCATGCCGCCGCCTCCGCCGCCGCCGGGTGGTGGCACCGACCCGTTCGGGTTCTTTGGCCCGGGTGGCGTCGATCCTGACGACATGGATGGCGACGGTATCGATGATTTCGACGACGACGACGACGACGATTTCGACGATGACGACGACATGTTCTAGTCGAATTCGCGTAGTAAGTTAGATCGATATTTGAGCGGCCGGCATCATGAGGGGGATGCCGGTCGCTTTTTTTATAGGCTGATTCCGGCGAATACGTACGCGTAAATTGACAGCATCAGCGGCGATCTCTAGGCTGATGATGAGTCTCTTGGATTCAATCTGTGCTGAATCTCTCTCAATGCCTCTCGATAACGGTGATGGATGGCGACTGTCGATTTGCAAAACGTATGCAAGACCTACCCCGGCAACGTGAAGGCGGTCGACGGCGTATCGCTGTCCATCCAGGATCGTGAATTTGTCGTGTTGGTGGGGCCATCGGGCTGCGGTAAGAGCACGACGTTGCGTATGATCGCCGGGCTTGAAGCCATCACCGACGGCCAAATCTCGATCGACGGTCGCGTCGTAAACGACGTCGCTCCCAAAGATCGCGACATTGCCATGGTGTTCCAAAACTACGCGCTTTATCCGCACATGACCGTCTATAAGAACATGGCGTTCAGCCTCAAGCTGCGCAAGCGCGAGCTGGGGTTGAAGCGGGCGGATATCGATCGCAAGGTGCGCGAAGCGGCCAAGATTCTTGGTATCGAAGACCTACTCGATCGACGACCGAAGGCGCTATCGGGTGGTCAACGTCAGCGCGTGGCCGTCGGCCGTGCTATCGTTCGAAATCCCAAGGTGTTCTTGTTTGATGAGCCGCTGTCGAATCTCGATGCGAAGCTTCGCGTTGAAATGCGCTCCGAAATCAAACGTCTGCAACGTCGGTTGGAAACGACGACCATCTATGTGACACACGATCAGGAAGAAGCGATGACGCTTGGCGATCGTGTGGTCGTAATGAAAGACGGCGTGATTCATCAGGTCGCGTCGCCATTAGACGTCTATCAGCATCCGGTGAATCGCTTCGTGGCATCATTCGTCGGTACGCCGCCGATGAATTTTATTGAGGGGCAACTGCTTGCTGAGGCGGACGGCACAACATTTGTCTTCGGCGCGCAGCGCATGGCATTCCCGTTTACAAATGGTGATGTTGCCAGGCGATATCACCAACAGAACATGGTGCTCGGTATTCGGCCCGACATCATCACGACACCCGAAGCGCCGGCGCCGCGGAGCGATCACCTTGCCGCGTTGCTCGTGACGGTCGGTATCATCGAACCGTTGGGCGATCGCAAGGACGTTTATCTTACGACGACGGACGGTCAGCAATTGGTCGCGCGCCTGCCAGCGTCGGTCGCGATAACCGAAGGCGAGCAATGTAAGATGCATGTCGATATGGCCCGCGCGCACGTGTTTGAGCCGGGTGAGACGGGTAGGAATATCCGGGCGACGACGGAAGTCGCGTCGTGATATGACAATGCCTGCGATTTCGTTCGACTGGGGCCGCAGATCTTCGATTTATTTTACCGAGCGATTCATCGATACCCGTCTTTACGGTCAATTCTGAGCCATTTTTCAGCCGTCACCCGTCCGAAACTTGACGAGCAAAATCCCAATCCAATATCCTAAAATGTCGAGGGGTAAGGTGTCGGCATGCGTTCGGCACGCGCGGGTGCTTTCCGGAATTCGATCGGGAAGTGAATAGCCCGCTCTTTTTTGATCGAATCGGTGAAACGTTTTACGAAGAGGTCTCTGATGGGAATCGGGCGCAATTTTCAGCCGGCACGTTTGGTTATTTTGGCGTCGTTGTTGGTGACAGCGAACGTCGCATGGGCCGTACCGAACTTCGTCACGCATACGCCGGGCAATGGTGTGTTCAATCAGCCGGTCGATGTAACGCAGCGAGAACCGCTGACGCCGCGCGAGGGTGAAGCGGTGGCGCTGTGGGTCAAGATGGGGCCGAGCTTTTCTTACGATCAGGTTGCCGTTTATTACACGACCGACGGAAGCGCACCGAGCGGTAGCCAAGGAGCTGGTTTTGGCAACACGACTGTGTTGCGCAGTGTCGGCCCGGGGCCTGCCGTGAACTTTCAATACAACGAAGGCGGGGACGATTGGTGGCGGGCGGATATTCCGTTGGCGGCGTTGAGCTACGGAAGCAACATTCGCTATAGCATCGGCGCGTGGAGCAATAGCCAGCCCGGCGAAGTGTTTTCCGACAGCGGCACGGTTTACGAATTCTCGGTGAAGCTCGCTTGGCCGGGTGCTGGCGTGAATTCACCCACGCCCAACGAAGGCTATCCGGTCGTTTCGCACTTTCTCGAAGAAGCCGTGGTCGGCAATAACTATATGAACGTGATGCTCGACCTGAACGGTACGGTGTATGACGTCTATTACCCGTCGGCCGGTTGCGTGCAGGGCATCAGCACCAAGAACGAAGGCTACGTCGGCGGGGCGGATACGTTTCCGCCGCTGCTTCCCGCAGGCAACCGCGGCCAGATGCACATGAATCAGGGTATGGCCGGCATCCGCATCAACGGCTTTACTTATTGGATGAGCAACGAAAACGGTCTCGGATATGAGAACGTGACGCAATCGTACGTCGAGAATACCAACGTGGTGCAAACGACTTCTGAGCTGATTCAATTCGGCGATATCACGATCGATCAATACGACTACTGCCCGAAGGATATCACCTACCCGCTCAAGGATAACGGTGAAGCCAATCGCGGGCTCTACGTGAAGCGCTACATACTGACGAACACAGGCAACGAATCGGAAGAGTTCAATTTCTACTATTACGCCGACTTTGCCCTCAACGGCGGCGACAACTTTGACGGCATGTTTACCGACGCCACGCGTGGTGCGATGGTCGCGTTTGACAACACCGGTCGGTTGACGTCGAACAGCGGTGGGTACAACCCGACAACATTCGGCGATTACGACAAGAGCGTTTCGATCTATCTGGCCGTGGCGATGCGCACCAACCCGAGTGTCGGTGCGGCCTCGGGTTCACCGGTGACGGAGTTCTGGAGCGATACCAGCGGTGATCAGGGTCAGGGTTGGCTCGGTACGAAGGTCACCCTTGCGCCCGGTGAGTCGAAAGAAATCGACGTCGCCTATGTCGGCGGCTTCGACAACTTTGCCAACGCAAACGGCACGTACGAATTCCAAATGGATAACGCCGTCGACTGGTTCCTCAATAGCGACTTGGCTGCGGCACAAAACGCGACCGAGACGTATTGGCGAGATTGGCTCGATAGCGGTGTGCGGATCGACTTCCCCGACGATCGCTTCGACGAAACCTTCCGCCGTGGCCTGCTTGGCACGGCGCTGCACGTTGATGGAGCAAACGGTGGCATTATCGCGGGCATGCACAACGGTGCGTATCCGTTCGTTTGGCCGCGGGATGCGGCGTGGGCGGCGATCACGCTGGCGCGGGCCGGACACTTGGAAGAAGCACAGGATGCATTTTCTTTCTTGCGTGACATCGCCTTCCGCGATGTCGAAGGCTGGGGACGCAAGGGGTTCTGGAAGCAAAAATACTCGACGGATGGCTTCACAATCTGGGGCACGCCGCAGGTCGATGAAACCTCGTGCTATCCGTGGGCGATCAAATACATGTACGACGTCAGTGGCGATATCAACTTCCTCGCCGATCATTACGACGAAGTGTATGAAGCTGGTTTGGCGTCAAGTCAGGATAGCACCATCGATAATCGCTTGCGTTACGAAGAGTCGGTCGATCTCGTCTATTCGATGAACCTGTGGGAAGACTCGTTCGACGTGTTCAACTACTCCAACGCCTCGGTGATTCGCGGATTGGAAGACGCCGCCGCGATTGCGGACATTCTCGATCAGAACGAATGCCCCGGCGGTCCCGGCCAATGCGGTTATCACACGGATAAGGCATTGTTCGAGTCTCGCGCAACTGCCATTCGCGGGGGCCTCGATGCACGCCTCGATTGGAACGGCGAAAACACCGACATCTCGCAGTTGGGTATTACCTATCCGTTCGAGATTTACCCGGTCGGCCACCCGCGCGTCGAGTTGATCATGGATCGCATCAACGGCGTGGCCAACGATACGTTTGGAAACAACCAACCGTTGGTGAACTTCAATGCGGAATGGATGGATTTGATCAACCGCTATTGGGGCGATGGCTATTGGAACAATCCCGGCGCGCCGAATGCGAATGCCAGCCCGTGGTTCCTGACGACGATGTGGTACGGCACGTATTACGCCTTGCGACAAGACATCACCCCGGGCAAGGCCGATATCGACAACCATCGCTACCGCATCGAGTTGTTGCTCGACCGTTTGGGACCGGCGGGTTTTGGTGCCGAGCAAATCTCGCCCAGCAATAGCTTGCTGTATCCGATCGCACCGGACTTCGTATTGCAAACGGCCTGGCCCAATGCGTGGGAGTCGATGTCGTTCTTCGTGGACGTGATGATGCACTTCCTCGATTACACGCCGGATGCGCCGAACAACACGTTGCGCATCGAACCCAAGCTGCCGACCGGTTGGGATACGATGACGTTCAACGGAATCGAATTGGGCAACCATAAGGTGGATATCACCTGCACCGAAGTACCAGGCTTGCATAGCAATGCGTTCACGAACGTGAATGGCGGGGCGTTTGATTATGAAACGGTGATTCGTATTCCGGCTGGTGCGAACTTCCTCGGTGCGTATCAGGATGATACGTCGGGCTGTGCGACGCTAGCATCGGCGAGCTACGACGCCGTAACGGGGCGCGTAACGGTAAATGGTTCGGTCGATGCGACGCTGGGCGCGACGACGACAGTGAACGTGGTCTTTGGTTTGGCGGGTGATATCGATAACAACGACGCGGTCGAGTTGGCCGACATCGCGCCGTTCGTAGATGCGCTGTTAAATGGAACGTCGGATTGCGAAACGTTACTCCGCGCCGACATGAATGACGACGGCAATCTTGACGGTGCCGACGTGCAAGGGTTTACGACGGCGTTGGTGCCGTAAGGGGTACGGTGGAAGGCTGACGCGACAATCGACAGCGATCGCGTTGGTATTCACGCTGTTGCCAAAAAATTAATTCCTACCATGGAGGGGGGAGTGGTCCTGTCCGTACGATTGCGTGCGGACAGGATTTTTAGTTTAGGGCGGGTTGGGTGAGAGCCATCTTTTCTCCCGACTTCTTGTGCTTCCGGAATTTAGAGTGTTTTTTGATCTGACCGGTGCGGCAAATACGTTGTCCGCAATTAGTTATTCGAATGTAAAGCCCGGTAGGGCTGATAGGTTGACAGCCCCGGATGGAGCGCAGACCGCGACAGCGGTCGAAGCGCAATCCGGGGTAACAGGGTGCACCAACGTTAAGCCCCGGCAAGGGGCGTAGGTACCTGCACCGCTACCGCGGTTTAACAAACGATACGACGCGTACCATGGATTGCGCGGCTAGCGCCGCTTCATCCATGGCTCTCTACCTGCGCCCCTTCCGGAGCTGAAAAAGACAATCACGACGCCAAACTGGAGTGAAGAATGGCCTATTCGGCTGATCTATAGTCACTCGATGATCGGTTCAGAGATGCGATCGTGGATTTTTGACGCGGATTCTCAACTACCGATTCGTTGGTCGAACCTTGCCTTTGTAGGTACCGGCGGCGGCGCGAACGAGTTCGTGCGTGTCGCGGGTGAGGGCGTTGGCCCATTCGGCGTCGGCGAAATCGGGGTGCTCGATGATGACGTGGGCGACGTACAACCTTGCCCACCAATGCGAGCTACGCGCGAGATTTCCAAGTTCTTTCTTAACTTCCGGATCGACGTAGCCGCGTTCGACGAAACCAAATCGGCGTTCCCAAATCAAATTCGCGACGATGTGTTCGGTCCACAGAATCGGCTTCATGGCGGCGGGTTCGCGCAGGTCGTAGGCACGCATCATCGTTAGTACGGCCAAGCCCGCATCGCTTTGATACATGTGTTGGACCAATGAGAATTGCGGATCTTCGCCTTTGGCCAGCTCCGCTTTAATTAGCGGGAGGTAATGACCGAAGTAAGGCTTGCGCGCCGCCGACCGATCTTCGAATTGAATCAGCCACTCGCGCGCCGTGGCCCGCACGCGCTCGTCCTTGTTATCGAGATGCGGTGCAAACGTGGCCACGACCAACTCGCCGCCGATATCCATCTCTTTAACGACTTTGGCCGTCAGCATGCGGTCTGCGGTGGTTGCGTCTTCGCGAGCGGCGTAGTGCAAGAGTTGTTCGAGCACCAGCGTGCGATCGTTACGCGCGCGGTCGAGGAGGTCTCTTAGCTTTTCGTCAAACTCCTGCGGCGTCGTGGCCTTATCGATGTTGTCGATGGCGCGCTGAACGGTCAGGTTGACGTCGATGTCGCGTTCGATGTCGTTGTCGTAGGCGAACGATACAGCGGGGGCAGCAAATATTGCGACGGCAATTGCGCCAGCAAGGCTGCACTGCCAACGTCCTGGCTGACCACGATCGATCGATTTATGAACTGATATCATGATGATTCTCGTATGGTGTAATGGTTAACGCTGCGTGTTGAGCAGCAGGTTGTCTTCGATGAATGTTCGCACTTCGATGAAGTCATCCACAAGGAAGTGATCGGCCCCCGCACCGAACGGCACGGTTTCGACATTCAGCCCCGTCGTGCCGGGATGAGAATTCGAAACAGGGCCACCGTCGAGGAAGAAGTCGGCAAAGCTGCCCACTTGATAGTGGTTCGCGTGGTAACCGGTGCTAGGTGGCCGTCGCGTTTCACGCGAGATATCGATATCGGAATTGTTGCCGACGCCATCGACGTAAGACGTGAACGTGATTTCAAAATTGCCAATGCCTGCGCGGTCGATATCCAGCCGCTCTGCTAGGTCATACGTCGAGCCCCCGCCGTGGCTGTAGCCAAAGAAGGCAACCTCTTCGACGAATCGATTGGCGACGGCATTCACGGCTTCGTCGTAGACCGTACCCGTTCCGTTCGCACTCACGTTGTCTTCGTCGTATTGATATACGTCGTAGCCGAGTTGATACAGCGCGACGCCGACGACGAATGTGCCTTGATTGAAATCGACCGGCACCGAGGGCACCTGGCCTTCACCGCCCAATGCGAAAACGATGCTGCGAAACGTATGAAACCGCAGTCGGTCGATTTCGAGGCTGCCCGTGAGTGGTTCCAGAATCAAATCGCCAACTCCGTGCGGTCCGGTGGCCCATTCGACCCAAACCGTTAACTGTGGTACGCCCGGCATAAACGGTAAGGCATCGGTCTTGTCTCCATCGAAAGCGATTTCCGTGCCTGGCATCTTTTGGGCCGTCAGCCAAACACGCAGTGCGCCGGTGGTGCGTCGCAACGCCACCAATCCGCCAGCATCGCTGACCTGAATACTCATTTGAATCAGATCGTCTTCACCGAGCGGATCGAGATCGTTGGGGCCGTTGATGCGAATGCCGGGTCCGAATGTCGCGTCGTCTTCATCGGCATTGCTAACGACGGTTTGCTCGAAGGGAAAGTAGCCACCACCGCGATGTTGCGGTCGAAAGGCCGTGAGGTTGCCGCTTACACACGAAGTGCTATTGCATGGCGTGTTCGCCCCTTGCCATGCGCCGACACACGCCGCTTGCGTCGTGATGATGCAACCGGTGCCGCCGGTGCAACACGCACCCGTGGGTTCGGGCGGGTTGAGTAGTGCTTCGACGAACAGCACGAGGTCGATGCCGTCGATAGTGCCGCTTTCATCGAGGTCGCCCGTGCACGTATCGCATGCGACCGTCGAGCCGAGTAATAGGTCGGCCAGCGCAGTAGCGTCGTCGACATTGACGGCGGCGTCGCAATTGGCGTCGGCAGGTATGCAGGGATTGCCAGCGTGAGCCTCTGACATCGCGACGACCATTATGGTCGAGACGAGGGCGAAACGTATGACAGCGCTCGTCCGTCGTGGGCAAGCGCGGGTGGGCATAACGGCGTATGGCATAATCGTCGAACTCTTCCGTTGGGCTCATGTCAAAGAAGCTGGATTCGCTTCTATAAAGGATTCTCGTCGAAGGCGTGCTCGGTTCGCAAGCCTCCTCGCCTATAAGACGCGATTTTGGCCGCGCATCGCATGAGGGCACACCGACAGTCGGCAGAATCGCCTTTGATATGGGGCCGGACACGTCAAACTATGGAAGGTTGGAGAAAATGTTGGGAAGAGTGGGGCCGTGGGAAATGGAGCATTTTCATGCAGATAATTCGACCATGATTTATTGAGTCTCAGTTGTTTGACAACGATGTCCGAAGGTTCGCCACCTTCCCTTTCGAGGGAAGTCCTGAAATCGGGCAGTCTAATGTAACAAGGTGGACGGCCTTCGCGTCAGTGTTCAGACAATGCGACAAAAAGCCAATGCCAAGGTGATGTGAATGAAACGACACATGTGGTGTGAAGAAGTCTTGCAGTCTTCTTTGATCGTTACCCGATTCTCGCGAACGCTCGTTGATTTATCAGGACTACCCGACAGTGTCGCAAGGCGTCATTGTCGCCGAATAACACGCGCTCGCGTGCGGATCTCCATCTCGCCTGCATTGGCTAAATACATTTCGTAACGTCTACACCCTCGCCCATAACTACCGCTTGGTCCAAATTGGAATTCGGATATGGCAATGGCTCTATAGCACGCTGCTCGCGCCTTCCCCATAATGCCGCCTAATGACGGATCGAACCAATGCCAGATTGTGTCTCGTCGCCGCCGCGCTGTTGTTTTCGACCGGCGGGATGGTGATCAAGCAGTGTTCGCTTGCGGCCGAGCAGATTGCCTCGGGGCGGTCGTTGGTGGCTGCGATCTTTTTGTTTGCGTGCATACCGGCAGGGCGTCGCAATTGGTCGCGCTCGTCGATGTTAGTGGCCCTCTTCTATGGGGCGACGATGGTGATCTTCGTGTTGGCGAATAAGCTGACGACGTCCGCCAACGCCATCTTTCTGCAAGATACGGCACCGCTCTTTGTTTTGATTGTGAGTCCGTGGTTGTTAAAGGAAAAGATACGACCGACGGACTACGGCATCATGGCGATTATCATGGTCGGTATGTCGCTGTTTTTCTTCGGTGACGAAGCGGCACAGGCCACGGCGCCGAACCCCACGCTCGGAAATACGTTGGCGTCGATCTCGGGTCTCACGTGGGCAGGCACGATCATCGGTTTGCGATATTTAAGAAGCGGGAGCGCAACGCGCGACAATACCGCGGCGCCGGCGATCGTGCTGGGCAACGTGATGGCGTTTCTGGCATGCGGATATAGTTTGCTTAGCTTGAAAGGGATAAGCCTCGCGGATGCGGGTTTGTTGCTTTATCTCGGCGTGGTGCAAATTGGTTTAGCGTACATTCTGGTGACGCGCGCCGTTGCACACATCTCGGCTCTTGAGGCGTCGATTTTGCTACTGCTCGAACCGGTGATCAATCCAATCTGGAGTTTTGCGATTCACGGCGAGCGACCCGGCCAGTGGGCGTTGGTGGGCGGCGTCGTGATTTTGGCGGCGACGACGTTGAAGGCTGCGGTTGATTCCCGGCATTCGCGCCGCGAAAAGTTAAATCAAAGTTCCTGAGTTATGGGATAAAGCGGCAATTTCTGCCGCCGAAACCGGCAAATACTGCCTGAATGCGCGCGCGTGACGCGTTTTTCAGTTGTGGTTCTACCAATCAGCGATACGCTATGGCCTGTCACTGCCGGACAGGTAGATGTCGCCCTCGCCGTGGGCAATTCTGCTCGACGATCAACCTACTTGTAACGGAAGGTTCTCTTTCGCGTCGCCTTGCTGCGCGAATCGTTGTTGGTATCCACGTGCCCGCAGGCACGATTGATTGCCGTCCCTTACACGGAGTTTGTCGCAGATGAGTCACCTACCCACGAATCGTCAGTTCTCATTGTTCGCGCAAGTGTTTGCATGCGCTATCGTCGCGTTCGCGTTTACAGCGAACGCCCACGCACAGGTCGGCGCCTGTTGTTTCCCAAACGGCACCTGTGCGTCGGAAAGTTCGCTCAGTTGCGATCTGGATGGCGGCGCTTATCAAGGCGACGACGTGCTTTGCGGCGATGCCGGTTGCGCGCCGACGATCGTGATTAACGAAGTCGACTATGACCAGCCATCGAACGGCATGGACAACCTCGAATTCATCGAGTTGAAAAACACAGGCAACGGCCCGTTGAATTTGTCGGGATTTTCCGTCGTGCTGGTGGACGGTAACGAGGGCAACGCCAATATTTATAAAACGATCGACCTGCCCGATACGGACTTGGCGGCGGGCGATTACTTCGTGATCTGCGGCAACGCGGGGAACGTGAACAATTGCGATCTCGACGTCGATCCCGACGTCAACCTGATTCAGGACGGTAACGCGTTCCCCGATGCCGTTGCGATCATCTACGATGGCATGGTCGTTGACGCGCTGAGTTACGAAGGTTCGGGCGAAGGCGTGCCCGGCTTCACCGAAGGCGGCAACATCGTCTCGCTGTCGGACCCGGCCATTTTCGAAGTCGGTCTGTCGCGCTATCCCGATGGTAACGACACCGACATGAACGCTATGGACTTCAGCCGCCGCTGCGCCACGCCGGGCCAGATGAACATCGAGCAAAACACCGACTGCGCCATCGACCGTGGTGCTTGCTGCGTTGCGGATGTATGTACTGACAACGTCAAGGTCGGCGATTGTGCGATGCAGGGCGGTTTATTCGCGGGCGATGGCGTCGGTTGCGACATGGTCGATTGTGCCGATGCGGGTGCGTGTTGTCGTAGCAACAACACGTGCGAGGTGGCGTTGGCCGTTGCCTGTGCTGGCGATGATACGTATCTCGGAATGGGCACGGACTGCACCGGCCTCGATTGTTCGATGGGCGCGTGTTGTTTACCGAACGGTACGTGCGAATCGGCAACGGAAGCGAGCTGTTCCGATGACGGCGGCGCTTTTCAGGGACCGACCAGTTTGTGTATGGATGTCGCGTGCCCCGCACCGATGGGGGCGTGTTGTTATCCCGATGGTAGTTGTGGCGTCGATTCGTTTGACGGTTGTACGGGTGCCAGCGGCACATTCCAAGGTATCGATTCCATCTGTGCCGATGTCAGTTGTCCGCAACCGACGGGGGCATGTTGCTTGGCGAACGGCAGTTGCGAATCGGAAACCGAATCGAGTTGTACGGACGACGGCGGCACCTATCAGGGAGACGACACGCTGTGCGAAAATGCGAACTGTCCGCAGCCGACCGGCGCGTGTTGTTACCCCGACGGAACTTGTGCGACGGCTACTGCGGCTGATTGTGCGACGGCAAGTGGTACTTATCAAGGTGATGACTCGCTTTGTATGGATGTAGCCTGTCCGCAACCTACGGGAGCGTGTTGTTTGCCGAACGGCAGTTGCGAATCGATCACCGAAACCAGTTGTAACGATGAAATGGGCCTTTATCAGGGCGACGGATATTTGTGTGAGAACGTGATGTGCCCGCAGCCCGTGGCGGCGTGTTGTTTGGGTGATGGCGGTTGTATTGACGCGACGGAGGGTGAATGTGCCGCAGCGAGTGGAACCCTGCAGGACCCCGGAAGCGAATGCGCGACTTGGACGTGCCCACAGCCGCCGACGGGTGCGTGTTGCGCTGCCGACGGATCGTGCTACGAAGTAACTGAGGCGGAATGCGACGGCATCTATCAAGGCGACAACACGATTTGTGCCGATGTGAACTGCCCGCAACCGACCGGTGCATGCGAGTATGACGACGATACGTGTGCAATCACGACCGAAGCCGATTGCGCCGGTAACTACTTAGGTGACGATACGAACTGCCCCGCACCGGCCGACCCGACGGGTGCTTGTTGTGCCGCCAATGGTTCGTGTAGCGAATCGACGCAGGTTGATTGCAACGGAACCTATCAAGGCGACAACACGACTTGTGCCGATGCCAACTGTCCGCAACCAGCCGATCCGACGGGCGCGTGTATCGACGGTAACAACAACTGCACGATTACGACCGAAGCGGATTGCAACGGATCGTATCAAGGTGATGACTCTGCGTGCCCGGCACCGGCCGACCCGACTGGCGCGTGCGTTGCGGACGACGGCAGTTGCAGCGTCACGACGGAAGCCGATTGCAACGGTGCGTATCAGGGGGATGACTCGGCTTGTCCGCCTGCTGCCGATCCGACTGGCGCATGTTTGGCCGCCGATGGTTCGTGTTCGATCACAACGCAGGCAGCCTGTGCGGGAACGTATCAGGGCGATAATTCGAGTTGCGATGACATTCCGCCCGCCGAGCAGGGCGTTCCGGGATGCTTCCCGGTCTTCTTCCTGTTCCAGTCGCTGTTCGGCATTCCGCTTTGCGGGCCGTGCGTGATCGTTAGTACGTTTGCGACGTTCGCTGGCATGATCTGCATGAAACGACGGCTACGACGGCGGTACGGTCGACGTGCGTAACATTGTGCAAGGGATGATCCAACCGGTTTGATTTTGCGTTTGTCTCGCAGAATCACCGTTTACAAACCGGCGCTACAGCGCGAGACCACCGGTTGCAAACCGGTGCCACAGCGCAGAACAGCGCGAACTATCTGAACCGCAGTGAAGAACTCAAACACCCCGTCGCATGGATCGGATGCGACGGGGTGTTTTTTTGTTAGGGGGTGAGTTCTTTATTCTTCAATCGCGCCGGTCATCGGTACGAATCGCACGGAGATCAGTTTCTCTTGATGAAGCGTACCGCCTGCTGTTTTGTGCCAGCGATGGATCGTCTGATGATCGCCGCTATCGGCATTGACTGGGGCGATCAAACGTCCGCCAACGGCCAGTTGTTCGAACACCGCGTCGGGCACGCTGGGGGCGGCGCAGGAGAAGATGATCGCGTCGTATGGCGCGGCATCGGGCCAACCTTTGCTGCCGTCGGCTTCGTGGTAATGAAGGTTGGCAAGTTCGAACGATGACAAGAGCGGCAATGCTTGCTCCGCGAGTTCGTGCACGATCTCTAAAGCGAACACCTCTGCACCCATCGCGGCCAAGACCGCGGCTTGATAGCCGCAACCCGCGCCGATTTCCATCACGCACATGCCGGGTTCGACGCCGGCCACATCCGCCATATACGCGACCATGTAAGGTTGCGAAATCGTTTGCCCCGCGCCGATCGGCAACGGTCGATCGGCGTACGCTTCATCCTGTCGAGCCGACGGCACGAACACATGACGCGGTACGGTCGTCATCGCCGCTAATACGCGTGGGTTTGTGATCCCGCGGCGCGCGATTTGATCGCGCACCATCTTTTCGCGTTCGTCGCGGCGTTCGTCTGATTGGGGAAACGCAGTCACACTAAGAGCGTAGTGTGCGAAACTTACGCCGTCAGCAGGGCTGCGGCATCCTGCTGTTTTTCGACGGCGCGGTCGGTCTCGATAAGGCCATCGCGAAAGGCGATTACGCGGCGGGCGAAGTCCGCAATTTCGGGCTCGTGTGTGACGAGAATGATCGTGATGCCTGCGCTGCGGTTGAGTTCCTGTAGCAGCGCCATGATCTCGTTGCCGGTGCGGCTGTCGAGATTTCCCGTCGGTTCGTCGGCAAGTAGCAAGACGGGTTCGGTGACCAATGCTCGCGCGATGGCGACGCGCTGTTGCTGACCGCCGCTGAGTTGGTTGCTGTGGTGGTTTTTCCGATCGCCAAGGCCGACGCGGTCGAGCATTTCTGCCGCGCGCGCTCGTCGTTCGCGCCGCGGCACGCCCGCATAGGTTAACGGCAGCGCGACATTGTCGAGCACGGTGGTGCGCGAGAGCAGGTTGAAGCTCTGGAATACGAAGCCGATCTTTTCGTTGCGCAGGTCAGCCAAGCGGCGTTTGCTCAGCGTCGTAATTTCGATGCCGTCGAGCTTGTACGAGCCGCGGTCGGCGCGATCGAGCGCGCCGAGCACATGCATCATCGTCGATTTGCCCGAACCGCTGGGGCCCATGATGGCCGTTAGTTCGCCGCGCTGAATGTCGAAACTGATACCACGCACGGCGGGTACTTCGACTTCACCGATGTAATAGGTCTTGTAGATTTCGCGCACACTGATGAGCGGCGCGGTTGGGTGGTCGGGTTGCGAATTCGCGGCGGCCATGCGATTAGCCTCGTTGAAGGCTGCGCGTCACGTCGCGACGGTTGCCGGGTTTGCCGAAGAAGTTGCGTTCGATGATCACGGCATCGCCTTCTTCGACTTCGCCGCCTTTTAGTTCGGTGAACGAGCCGTCGCTCATGCCGATTTCAACTTCGCGGGCAGCGGGTTCGCCGTTCACGAGCATGTACACTTTAGGCTTGCGATAACCGGGGCCTTTTTGTGGCGGTCGTCGGAAGCCACCAACAGCGGGCGGATTGGGGTCGAATCGCAGAGCGGCGTTGGGAATGCGGACGACGTCTTGCGCTCGTGCGGTTTCAAAGGTGACGTTGGCCGTCATGCCGGGACGTAGGGCGAGATCGTCGTTGTTAACTTGAATCATCGTGGTGTAGGTCACGATGCCGTCGACGTCGGTCGCGTTGTAGCGAATCTGTGAGATTTGACCCTCAAACGTGCGCGAGGGGTAAGCGTCCACGCGAAACGTCGCCGGGCCGCCTTCGCGTAATTGGCCGATATCGGCTTCACTCACGTTGGCGTTGACTTGCATCTTCTTGAGGTCTGCCGCGATGACGTATAGCTCCGGTGCTTGCATGGCGGCGGCGACGGTTTGGCCGTTCTCCACATTGCGAGCGATCACGACGCCGTCGATGGGCGAACGAATCAGCGTGCGGTTCAGATCGGCTTCGGCCTCGTTGAAACTCGCGCGGGCCGCATCGATTTGACCCTTCGAGGCCTCCCAAGCGGCCTTGGCGGCAGCGGCTTCCATCTGCGTTACCAGCATTTCGTTTTCGCTGGCGTTGTTGATGCGATGCAGGCCCGCGATGCGTTTTTCTTCGCGAGCGGCGTCGTTGTAGCGAACCTCCAGCTCGCGGGCGGAGGCTTCGGCGATGGCCAACTGTGCCGCGGCACGGTCGCGGGCGGTTTGAAACAGGTCAGGATTGATTTCGGCCAGCACTTCGTTGGCCTTCACCGACTGATTGAAATCGGCGTGCCATTTGGTGATGTTGCCACTGACTTCGGAGCCGACGATGGTTTTCACCAACGGTTCAATCGTGCCTGTCGCGGCGACGGTGCGAATGATGTTGCCGCGTTCGAGTGGTTTGGTGAGGAACGCGGGCACGTCGTCTTGCGCGTTGTAATGTTGATAGGCATACCAGCCGCCGCCAGCGAGACCGGCCAATAGGGCCAGGGTGACGAGCGTTTTCACGAAACCGGTGCCGCGTTGTCGGTGAGGTCGTGCCATAGGCGTTTGAAGATCGTCTCAGTTTGGCGAGCGTGAAAAGATTGCTAAGAGCCGAGCCCTACAGCATGGTTAGTATAGCCGTTTCGCAAAAAACCGACAAAAAACGGCGGTCGAAATCGGCCAGGTAGGTGCAATTGCTGGCGCGAAAAGACACGCGAGTTTTAATGCGCCGTGGCTGCGAAGTACGCCGGTGAGCAGATGCTGCGTCAGAAGGTCAGTCGGTTGAGCTGTTCGAATCGTCGCGCCGTTGTTAACGCGATAACTAAAACGCGTCTCACGCCACCAATTCACACATTGCCGCAGCGCGCGGGCTCGGCTAATCTGAGCGGTCATGACGGTCATACTCGACGAAGCAGGCATCGCTGCGGCGCTGCAGGACATGGCGGACGAGATCGCCGCCGAATTGCCGCACGGCGTACCCATCGGCATTATCGGAATTCGCCAGCGCGGCGACGTCCTTGCCGAACGCCTGCGGAAGCATCTGGCGACCAAGGGCCATGACGACATCGCCTTCGGCACGCTTGATATCACGCTCTATCGCGACGATCTGGCGGAGATCGGGCCGTCGGCGATCGTGCGCACGACGGAGATTCCGTTCGACGTCGAAGGGCGCTATCTGGTGTTGGTCGATGACGTCATATACTCGGGGCGCTCGATTCGCTCGGCGTTGGCGGCCATCATCGATTTGGGCCGACCCAAGGCGATTCGATTGGCTGTGCTCGTCAATCGTGGCGGACGCGAGTTACCGATCCAACCCGACTATGTGGGCTTTGATGCCCGGCAAGAAGCAAGACATATCGACGTAAAGTTGCGGGAACGCGACGGCGCTGAAGGCGTGGAGGTGGGAGCTTGAGCGGCGTAGGCAATCCGGTCGAATCGGCGCGGCAAATGGCGGAAGCCGCCAAGCAGCAGCCGGTGACGTGGAAGCATCGACATTTATTGACCCTCGAAGACCTAACGGCCGATGAGATCGGCCTGATCCTCGATACGGCCGAGGCATTCTCCGACGTATCCAAACGCAGCGTGAAAAAGGTGCCGGCCTTGCGCGGTCGCGTCGTTGCGAATTTGTTTTTTGAAGATTCCACTCGCACGCGCATCAGCTTTACCTTGGCGGCCCAACGACTCAGCGCCGATGTGATCGACTTCACAGCGAAGAGCAGCAGCGTCAGCAAAGGCGAAACGCTGCGCGATACGGTGCGCAACATCGAAGCGATGGGCGTCGATATCATCATCTGTCGCCACGCGGCGGCGGGGGCCACGCACCTGGTAGCGCAAAACGTGAGTTGTAGCGTGGTCAATGCGGGCGATGGTCGGCACGAACACCCGACGCAAGGCCTGCTCGATATCTACACGATGCGACAGAATAAAGGTCGCATCGACGGTTTGAAGGTCGCGGTGGTCGGCGATATCAACAATTCACGCGTGGCACGCTCCAACTTGCATGGTTTGTTGAAGTTAGGGGCTGAGGTCACATTTGTCGGGCCGACGACGCTCGTGTCGCGCGGGTTTGAAAAACTCGGCGCGCGGGTGGTGCACGATTTCGATTCGGTGATTGGAGAGTTCGACGTGATTAACATGCTGCGCGTGCAGCGCGAACGCATTTCGTCGAACGTATTCCCGAGCCTACAAGAATACAGCCGTCTATTTGGGCTGACCAACGAGCGGCTCAATCGCGCCAAGAATGACGTGCTCGTGATGCACCCGGGGCCGATCAACCGCGGTGTTGAGATGTCCGGCGAGGTTGCCGACGGTCAGCGCAGCGTGATTCTCGATCAGGTGACCAACGGCTTGGCCGTGCGCATGGCCGTGATGTTTTTGTGCAAGCAAGCGGGGGAGGCGGATAGCTAATGGTCAATCTGGCAGGACGCAATCTGACCATCAAGGGCGGGCGCGTGATCGACCCGGCGCAGGGGATCGACCAAGTCGCGGACGTTGCAGTCGAAGACGGTCGTGTGGTCGGCATCGACAAAGCCGCCAAGGGCGGTGAAGAGATCGACGCCAAGGGGCTGATTGTTTGCCCCGGTCTGATCGACATGCACGTGCACCTGCGCGAGCCCGGCAACGAAGAAGAAGAGACGATCGCTTCCGGTTCGGCGGCGGCGGTGGCGGGCGGCTTTACGTCGATCGCGTGCATGCCCAATACCGAGCCGGTGATCGATACCGAGGCGATGGTCGAGTTCATCTATCGCCAAGCCGCGCGGGCCGATTTGTGCCACGTGTATCCGATCGGTGCCGTTACCAAAGGGCGCGACGGGAAGGAACTCGCCGAAATGGGCCAGATGGTCCGTGCGGGTGCAGTCGCGTTTAGCGACGATGGTTGCGGCGTGGCCAGCCCGTCGGCGATGTTGCGTGCGCTTCAGTATGTGCGAATGTTCGACAAGGTGATCATCCAGCATTGCGAAGATCCGGATTTGGCCGGTTCGGGGTGTATGAACGCGGGCGTGACGGCGACGCGGTTGGGCCTGCCCGGCATTCCGGCGATTGCCGAAGAAGCGATGATCGCGCGCGATCTGATGTTGGCCAAAAATGCCGATACGCGCTATCACGTGGCGCACATCTCGACGGCAGGTGCCGTGCAACTCGTGCGCGAAGCAAAAGGCCGTGGCATCAAGGTCACGACCGAAGTGTGCCCGCACCATTTGTTGCTCACGGAAGAGTCGGTCACAACGTACGACACGAACTACAAGATGAACCCGCCGCTGCGCAGTCAGAAAGATATAGACGCGTGTCTTGATGGGGTGGTCGATGGCACCATCGATTGTTTGATCACCGACCACGCGCCGCATGGGCGCGAAGAGAAGGAAGACGATTTTCAAAACGCGCCGATGGGTATCATCGGGTTGGAAATGTCGCTCGGCTTGTTTGCCAAGGCACTCGTGCACAGCGGTCGGCTCGATTGGCCGGCGCTGATCCAACGGATGACGAGCAAACCGGCGACGATTCTCGGCATTCCCCGCGGCAGCCTACGCGACGGTGCTTACGCCGATATCACGATCATCGACCCCGATATGGAATGGACGGTCGACGTCGATAGCCTCAAGTCCAAGAGCCGCAACTGCCCCTATCACGGCTGGCAACTCAAAGGCCGTGCCGTCATGACGATTGTCGATGGGGTTGTGAAGCATTCGCTGATGGCGGCGACGGCATAAGAGGTTGCGCTAGGAATTGTCGGGCTTTTCGTCCGATAATCGCGCAATTGCGATCAACGTGTCATCCAAGAGTCCGCCATCGGAATATGCCTGTACACTTTCTTCGATCTCGCGCGCGAGGGCGCTGGGGTCCGTATTGGCACTCTTCTGCAAACGGCGAGTAAGCCCAGCGATACCAAGGATTTGCTCCTGCCCGCTCATCGCCTCCACGGCACCGTCAGTGTAGAGCAGTACCCGATCATCTGTGTCGATGGGTAAGGTGTGCTCGGTCGTGATAAACGCATCACCGTCCAATATACCCAACATCGCGGCGTTGGCGTCGAACTTATGAACCGAGCCGTCGGACCGCCGCAGCAACGGTGCAGGATGGCCCGCATTGCAAACCCGTAGCAACTTCTTTTCAGGGTCGAAATGTACCACCACGCCGGTGGCGTATAGATGTTCATCTGAGAGCGTCAAAAACATGTAATGGTTGAGCGCGATCACAAACTCGCGCGGACCGGCGTCTGGGTGTTCCGCCGTTACACGCTTGATTTCGCCATGTAGCCGATTGACGGCCAGCGCGGCCGCTACGCCATGGCCGGTGACATCGATTAACGCGAGCGTGAGGCCGCCGTTAGTATCCTTTATGGCAGCTAAGAAGTCGCCGCCGATTTCGCGCGCCGGACGATAGCGATAGGCAAATTGTACTGGGCCACGTGTGATTTCAGCAGGAAACAGCGCTTCGTGAATACGCCGCGCCGCTTCCAAATCCGAATAGATCGATTGGTAGCGTCCGGCGAGCGCTCGAAGAGCGATACGCTCTCTGATGTGACTGGATCGCACCCAGCTGATCAACAATCCCGGTGCGCCAGCCATGGCAAGATAATTCAAATGCGACGGACGCAACCATTGGGCATCGCGATCGATCAACATTGCGCAGACCAAGATTCCCAGCGCGGCGAGCAACGGCCAGAGCGCTTCGCGGAAATGCCACGGCACCGTCAACGCGGCGGCCGTGTATATTAGGCCGAGTATCATCATCAATGGGCCGACCGGACTAACGGTGTGCTCGATTCCAAATTGAGTTAGTAGGTTTGTGATAAGTCGGCCCAAGACTTCGGCACCGGTCACTTGTGTTATGACCGCAATTACAATCAATATTCCAGCGCGTAAGAGGATCTGACGCTGATCGAGTTGCTTTAGCCTTCGTTTGAACATAAACGGCAGGCAGAAAATGGCAATGCCAAGTAGGATTTTACTAATAAAAACAATCTGCAACGGTAACGATAGGATTAGATGATTGGCAAAAGCGATTGAAGCCACCAGGACCGTCTTTACGATGACGAGCAATCCCACGATCCGAGCAAACGTCACAAACCTTCGACGTAGCAATGACAGGCGTGCGGCGTCAAGCTCGCCGCGCGTAATGTGCCAGTCTGGTATTTTGCTACTCATATTGCACGACATGCCTGCACGGACTTCGAATCATGGCTCGCGATCGATTTTCTCAAAGTGTATCAGATCGGAGCAACAATCAAAAAATTGACGTTGAGTTTCGAACGGTCACAGATTCGGCCTTCGGGTGCAATGTAATCAAATACCTCCTTTTGCGCGGACATCAATGTTGATTAAGAACCGCGCATGGGCCGATCCCAGTTAACCCACACGCGGCTCGAGAGAATTAGAGGTAGATACCTCTATTCAGCCCTTTCTCGTCGCCGAAGCGACCCCAATAATTGGATTGATTTCAGCTCCTAAGCCCTCCTTGATTTTCTCCGCAGATCACGACGCCGGGAAAGGTGATCTTTAAGTCGTCGTGCAATACGTTCGACCGCGCGCGACACCGCTGGCTCGAAAGCACTATCGTCAACAACAGCGTGAAGCGTGCCGGCGGCACCTAAATCGGCTGAGACCGTGCAACGTTTGTCAATTCCGCCCTTGGGCCCATTTTCATCCGTCAAACGCACTTGGACACGATTAAGTCGTTGCTCGAAGCGCCCCAGCGCAAATCGAACACGCTTTTCGATAAGGGACCGAATTGCCGCTGAAGGGCGGTCTGGTTTCATTGCGATATCGATCATCATAGAGCGTCTCCTTTGGTTGATCGGGCCAACCTGCCTTTGACTCACGGAGCGGTCGATTCCGCTCACATGGAATATATACGTTATCGCGATGCTTCTGGAAATTAGATAATTAGTTGTTATTCAATAGAAAAAATCTAATTATAATCCTGCTTGAAGCGACATTGTCCTCCGCTGAATGGCAGTGATTGGCGTTTACCTTCGGGGATTGCCTGAATTTCCGATCAGCGTGCCGACGTAAGATCAATCGGTTGGCAATGATTGACTAAATAGCACGGAGAGAAATTGATGAACTGGCTCAATTACCACCATCTCTATTACTTTTGGTTGGTTGCCAAGGAAGGGTCCGTTGTCGCAGCTTGCGAGCGGCTGCATCTAGCGCAACCCACAGTATCCACGCAGATCAAACAGCTAGAGAAATCACTCGCTACGCAGTTGTTCGAACGCAGTGGTCGACGATTGACGCTGACCGAGATAGGGCGAACTGTGTTTCGATATGCCGACGAGATATTTACGCTCGGTGAAGAATTGGTTTCGACCGTCAGAGATAACGAGTATCGACCAAGATCACGTTTAATGGTTGGTGTTACCGATGTGTTGTCAAAGTTGATGACCGTGCGCATTTTAGGGCCGGTGCTTACCGATGAGTCGGATATCAAAGTCACCTGTATTGAAGGCAAGCCGCCCGACCTATTGGCGCAGCTGGCTGTACACGAACTCGATGTGGTATTTAGTGATGCGCCAATTCCACCTCATGTAAACATCCGCGCGTATAACCATTTGTTAGGGGAATGCGGCGTTACTGTTTTTGCCAAGACAGATCTCGCAAGGCGCTACCGCAAAGGTTTTCCCGCATCGTTGGATGGAGCGCCGATGTTGTTACCCACTCCGACTACTATGTTGCGCCGAAGCCTGGATCGATGGTTTGAAGAGCAGGGTATTGCCCCTCGGCTTGTCGGAGAATTCGAAGATGCGGCGCTGATTAAGGCGTTTGGTCAGGCGGGGCGCGGGTTGTTTGTTGTTCCTTCGACGATAGAACTAGAAGTACAACGGCAATATCAGGTTCGGGTGGTCGGGCGCACCGACGACGTGAAGGAGCAGTTTTTTGCGATTTCGGTTGAGCGACGGGTGAGTCACCCTGCGATTCGGTTGATATCGCAAACGGCCCGGACTGCATTCGAAAATGGCTAAAGTGTGAAGATTTTCTTTTCGAGACAAACCTGTTTAGATCAGCGGTCACGATGCAAGTGATGAATGCAATTCCGGTATGGGGTGGGTATTTTGGCCCAATAATGCCCAGGGAGCTTGTTTCCAGACAAAAAACAGCCGTGGCACGGTCATTGCCCGTCATCATCGGCGGCGTGGATGTGCCCAATGTGGGGACACCGTCATTTGATGACCTTCGCGAGGTACTTACGAATGTCTCGACGGCTTTCCAATATTGCGTATTCGACTTTTTTTGCCGGTGTTTTCTCAACAGTGGCGTCAGCAGTTGCAGCGCCGCCGTTCACGGTGATTGCCGTCACGGACGAGCAGGCACCGGGCCTCGTGCAAGGTGTTACGTTTGCCGCTCTCAATCGCGCAACGATCGATGAGAATGGCAATGTGGCATTTTCTGTCGAGTACACGACGGGAAGCGGCGGCGTAAATGCCAACAACAACGTCGGGCTCTGGTCGAATCGCAGTGGGATGTTCGTGCAAGAGGCTCGTGAAGGTCAGCAGGCGGTCGGCTTGCCCAATATGATCACGTACAAGTCCTTCGTTGTTCCAATTCTGAATCGCGACGGCGATATTGCCTTTGAAGCAATATTACAGGGCCCCGGCGTTACGACGGTCAATGACGAAGCCATATTTTCGGATGGCACCGGCAACGCGCTGGGCTTGGTGGCGCGCGAGGGCGATGCGGCTCCCGGTGTCGGCGCGGGGATTAACCATAGTGGCATCGCGCGGGTCGTTTTCAACGATGATGACCGAATCATGTTTAGTGGTGACTTGGTCGGTAGCGGCATTGATTTGACGAATAGCGCTTCGATCTGGTCTGGCTTTAATTCGCCCGGCACGTATTCGCTCGTCGTGCGTGAAAGCAATCAAGCTCCAGACCTTCCCGCGGGAGTATTGCTGTCAACCACTGCAGCCATCGAGCCGGTACTCGGCGGAGACAACTTGTGTGCGTTTCGGTTCGCATTGACCGGCACGGGCGTCAATACGGATAACGACAATTGTATCTTTTCAGGGCCGGCCAATGCCTTAGAGGCGCTGCGCGAAGGCGGTGCGGCCCCTGGCACCGACGGCGCGTTCTTTGCCAATTTTCTGCAACCCGCAATCAACTTAGATGGTGATGTAACGTTCGATTGCTTTCTCGTCGGTCCCAACGTGGATGGCACCAACGATCGCGCAATTTTCTCGACAGGGCAATCCGGCGTGTTGGAATTGGTCGCTCGAGAAGGTGAGGCATCTCCGATCGCAGGCGCGACATTTGACGGGTTCTTCAAGGTCCTCATCAGTGACGATGACACGACGTCGTTTACAGCCACGCTCGAAGGTGACGATATCGGCGGCGACAACGACGAGGCGATTTTCGCGAATCACGGTGGCGATCTTGCCGTGGTCGCCCGCGAAGGGCAGCAAGTTCCCGGCCTTGCCGATGGTGTCGTGTTCGGCGGCCCTGCCAATGCGTTCAGCAACTTGACGGCCAACGGTCGCGGCCAGCTGATGTTCACTGCCAACATAACTGGCCCGGGTGTGGTTTCATCCAACGATCAGGTCATCGTGCAATTCGATCCGTTAATCGGTTTGAAAGTGGTATTGCGTAAGGGCGAATCGATCGAGGTTGCGCCAGGTGATGAGCGCGTCGTTATGACGTTCATTCTTTCCGCGGGGTCGGGCGGGTCTGATGGCAAACAATCGAGCTTCAACGATGTCGGTCAGTTGGCGATTTGGATTTGGTTCGACGACATGTCGGAAGCCGTAATCGTGACCGACGATACTGACGGTGACGGCACGGCGGATATTTTCGACAGCTGTCCAAATACCGTAAACGCCGATCAAGCAGACGATGATGGTGATGGCGTTGGCAACGCGTGCGACGACTGCCCGAATGACCCTAACAAAACGTCGCCGGGTGCCTGTGGTTGCGGTACGTCCGATGCGGATAGCGATGGCGATGGCACGCCCGATTGTTTTGACAACTGTCCGAATGACGCCGACAAGATCGCGCCGGGAGCGTGCGGTTGCGGAACTTCGGATGTCGATACCGACGGTGATTTGATTCCGGACTGCAACGACAGCGATCCGAGCGCTCCCAATCCGAATCAGCCGGCACCGAATACCGGCGGCGATGATGACGATGACATGATGACGCCCTCCACCGAAGAATGCTGCGGCGGTGGTATGCCGGCGATGATGCCGTTTATGTTGCTAGGCTGGCGCGGGGCGCGACGGCGACGTAGGAGCCGTCGTTAGTCGGATGATCTCGAATGAGCTTATTGCCCGTCAATGGCTGGGGACGCATGGAGTTTGCGACACTACCGCACGCCTACGTGGCGCGACAGTTTAGTTACGGTTGCCGAATCCGCCGGGCTCGCTAGGCTTGCGTGTTGTAAACATTGCAAATTGCAGCCACGCACCCCGGCGGAGCAACCACGCCCATGAATATCGAACGACTGCTTACCGAGCGTACCAAGAAGATTGAGTTTTCCGGTATACGCAAATTCTTTGAAATGGCCGCCAGCATGGAAGACCCGTGCGACTTGTCGATCGGCCAGCCGGATTACGACGCGCCTGAGCCGGTTCGTGCCGCTGCCATTAAGGCGATCGACGAAGGGAACAATCGTTACACGCCCAGCGCGGGCATACCCGTGTTGCGCGAAAAGCTCGCGGCAACCGTCGAGCGCGATCACGGCGTGAAGACGGATATCTTGGTGACGTGCGGTGTGTCGGGCGGATTGACGCTGGCGATGATGGCGTTGGTCGAGCCGGGCGACGAAGTCGTTTTCTTGGACCCGCACTTTGTTTCGTATGGCCACCTCGTCAATATGGCGGGGGGGCGACCGGTATTGGTCAACTCGTATCCCGATTTTCGTTTCGATAAAGATCAAGTTGCCAAGGCCATCACCAGCAAAACCAAAGCGATTCTGATCAACTCGCCGAGCAATCCGACGGGCCGCATGATGACAGCGCCGGAAGTGAAGGCCGCCGCCGAGCTCGCCGTCGAAAACGACATCGTGCTTATCTCCGACGAAATATACGATCGTCTATGTTACGACGGTGATAACCCATGTCCGCTGGCCGATGCGCCGGATAACACGTTGCTGTTGCGCGGGTTCGGTAAGACGTACGGCATGACCGGGTGGCGCATGGGCTATGCTGCGGGGCCGTTGAAGCTGATCGGTGAGATGACCAAGATGCAGCAATATACGTTTGTCTGCGCGCCATCGATGGCGCAGTTTGCGACGCTCACGGCGCTTGAGACGGACGTGAGTTCATATCGCGATACGTATCGCGAAAAGCGAAACATGATATGCGATCTGCTCGCACCGCACTTTGAATTCGAGCGGCCGACAGGTGGGTTTTATGTGTTTCCGAAGGCACCGGCATCGTTTCCGAACGGTACGACGTTCTGCGAGCGTGTGGCGCAGGATGGCGTGCTCGTGATCCCCGGCGGCATTTTCTCCAGCGTTGATACCCATTTCCGCATCAGCTATGCCACGACCGAAGCGAAGATTCGCCGTGGTTGCGATACGTTGATTCGAATTGCAAAGGAAGGCCATCAGGGCTGATTGACTTGGCGTGAATGCCGTTGAAAGATTTAATAACGTCGAAGCGAAACTCATTAATCGCCGCCGATTCGCCATCGGAACCGTGAGCGCCTATGAATCCTGCCCCAACGAAGATTGGCCCCAATCTGTTGAATAGAATGCTTATGATGATTGCTACGCAACGGCTTGGTGGCGTGCCTTGCGTCCTCGCATTGATTCTTTTTGCGAGCCAGTTTGCTTGCATCGGATCGACAGCAACGACGACAGAGCAAGACCCCATCGACACCACCGGTCGCGCGACGCCGCCAGCGATTGATGGTGAAGGCGACGATGCTGCGCGTCGTTCGAACGATTCCGATTGGACCGAAGGTGATGAGGCGTATGACGACGAACGCAACATCGGCATCTTCGCCAGTCAGCCGGAAAAGTTGGTGCTCGAGTTTGAGGTGTTTCGCATTTCAGGACCGCCCGGTTCCTTTGATGAAAACTCGTCGATTTGGGAAATTGCCAGCGGCGTATTGCCGAACGTCAATCGCAACCTTCGACTGAAAGCAAATGGGATTCTGGTCGCGATCGGTCGCAAGAGCGATCGCGAGTTACTCGTTGACTACGTCGAAGGAGTTGAAGGTCGCGAGGTCATTTCCGATCGCGTGATGCCGAACTCGGCGCGGTTGCTCGATATCGAATTGGCGCGACGAAAGGGCACGTTCAGTTGGTTTCAATACGACGCGTCGGGCACGCTGCGCGGCGTGGAGTTTAAATCGCCGTTGCCGCGATTCCGTTTGCGCACGCAATTCCGATCCACGAATCTGCGCAACACGTGGTTGGAACTAATGCCGCAGTTGGAAGAGCCCGACGGCCCATCGACTTGGGTGGTGGAAGAAGGGCAAACGCCCGTCCTCGCGCCGGAGAAGCGTCGGCATGATTTCGACGGATTGGCATTTGGCGTTGAGATTCCCAATGGCGGGTTTCTGATGGTCGGCCCGACGAGTGCGGTTCAGGATCGACCGTTGTTGGCCCGGGCGTTTTTTCTGGAAGGCGATGGCAAAGCGGGTGAAGGTGCCCAGCGAGAGAACATTTTCATTATTCGTCCGATCGTGCGGGCCGTGCCGATGGGCGTCCCGGCGAAGCGACCGCGCCGCGATTTAAGCGAACGCGTGGACGATGATGCGGCAGTAGATGACGCGACCAACGCCCAAGCCGACGACGAACCCGTCAGCGATGACGCAGAGGAGGACGGCTTCGATCCGGCCGGTGCGTTTCGGCCGCGCGAGCCCGAACCGGAAGTACCGGCTGAGGATGACCGTCTCGATCTGCCACCGGCAGACGAACAAGAGGGGTTCGACCCACCCGCGTAGTTCGGATGCAAAGAATGTTTCCTGATTGTCGGGCGTTTGCCTTGGGATGATCGCGCAGGTGGCGTATGATGGGCTTCAATTAATCAAGGTCGCCGCCAATTGGTAAAGTTATCGTGATGTCCACTCGGACCGACGCACATTTTTTTCAGCATCTTGTCGAACGTTTGGGGTTTATTTGCATCGCATTTGATGCCGACAGCCGCGTGCTGTTTGCCAATTCCGAAGCCCTGACGGCCTATCCACAACTCGAAGGTTTCGCCGACGGTCAGGTCGATTTCGTGGAACTGCTTCCCGAGGTCAGCCGCCGCAAGGCGCGCGAGCTGATCGGGCAAGTGCTCGAAACCGGCACGATGCGCGAGATGGAGGCCAAGTACCCGCAGGACAACGGCACCATCATGACGATGGTCGTGATTTTCTCGCCGGTGCTCGACGACGACGGGAACTGCGAGGCGATCTCAGCAAGCATGCGCGATATCTCCGAACGCAAGCGCATGTCGCGCGAATTGGCCGATAGCCGCCGCATCGCGGCGCTGGGACGCATGGCCGCGGGCGTTGCCCATCACTTCAATAACATTCTGGGCGGCATGCTAACGAGTATCGATTACGTATTGACCAGCGATAGCCCGCGCGAGTTGCGGCGCACGCTGCGGCTGCTGGCTCAGGCTATTTCGCGTGCCACACGTATCACGAATCAACTCGCTGTCTTTGCCGAATCCGAAAATGAACAAACCGAGTGGGCACCGTTGAACCAAATCCTCGACGGCTTTCTGCGAAAAATCGAAGCCCGAGCCCGTGGGGCCGGCGTGTCGGTTGATGCGAAATTCGACAACATCGAGGGGGCGCGCTTCGAGTCTCAACGGTTGGCGCGCGTATTGGAAAGTATCGCGCAGAATGCGATCGACGTGTTGGGCGTCGGCGGCGTGCTGACGGTTCAGTTGCGCGATATGGGTGAGCAGGCGGAAATCCTGATTGCCGACAACGGGTGCGGCATGCCGCCGGAAACGCTGGAACGCGTCTTTGAGCCGTTTTTTACGACCAAGGGCGAGTTGCACGGCGGCGGTGAAAGCAACATCGGGCTCGGGCTCGCTGCTGTCCACGGCTACGTCGCCGAAATGGGCGGCACGATCCGAATTTCGTCGCAAGTCGGGGAAGGTACGCAAGTTACGATTCGGCTGCCGCTCAACCGTCCGGAGTAATGGGGCAGTGATCGGTAGGGTGGAGTTGCTGTGAATCGGCCGGTCGTCGTGAGGCTGAAAGGTTGCCTTAAATATTTTGAGCAACGGAACTTGCGTTAAGTTGGTTCTTCCCGTTATACTCGTCGGCTTGATTTGAGAAGTTAGCGAAATCGGTCGGTAGCGGTGGGACGTACGGCCCGCAAGATGGCGGCTTGCTCAAACGTTTTGTCCCTTTAATTAGGCGAAACCCTCTTAATTCTTCTGGTGATTATCCGAGTGCGTGGCTTTTTCGCTTTTGCGGCGAATCCAACAAGTACTCTCTGCTAACGCGACGGTCCATCGGCGTTGGGCGTGATCTTTGCGCGCCTGTTGTTCGCCGAAACGTCCGCGTTTTGTTTTCGTGAAAGGACTCTGATGACGGCCCAACGCGATATCCGCAATTTCAAAAAGATCGGTGACGCGACTGATATCCCCAACCTGATCGAAATTCAGGTCGGTTCGTACGAGCGCTTCCTGCAGGAACACATTCCGATGCGCGAGCGCACGCCGACCGGCCTTGAGGGGTTGATGCGTGAAGTATTCCCGATCCAAAGCTACGACGAGAACATCACCGTCGAGTATTTGGATTACTCGCTCGGTCGCCCGCGCTACACGCCGGATGAATGTCGGCAACTGCGGTTGACCTTCGGCATGCCGCTGCGCGTGCGCTTGCGTCTGCATCGCAAAGATAAAGACGAAGTGCTCGAAGATCGCGTATATCTGGGCGAGTTGCCCATCATGATCGGCGGTGGTGAATTCATCATCAACGGTGCCGAGCGCGTCATCGTGTCTCAGTTGCACCGATCGCCGGGTGTGGACTTCATTAAGGATACGATCGAAGCGGATCGTCCGTTGCACGCGTGCCGCATTATTCCCGAACGCGGTAGCTGGATCGAAGTCAACATTACGCGCAAAGACGTGTTGGCCGTTCGTATCGACCAGTCGAGCAAGATCCCGGCGACGACGTTTCTGCGTGCGATGGATCCGAGCTTCGGTAGCGATGAGTCGATCATCCGCACGTTCTACAAGACCAAGTGGATCAAGACGACGCAGCTCAAGCCCGATCAGTACGTCGTTTCCGATTTCTGGGGCGAAGAAGACGAAGAAAACGAAGCCAGCGCCGAGCCGGTCGTACGCGCCGGTTGTCAGATCGGCGATGCCCTCGGTCGCATGCAAGCGGCATCGGCGAAGCAGTACGAAATTATCGACGACATGGTCGATCCGCTCGTGCTCAATACGCTCGCCGAAGATTCGAGTAGCAATCACGAAGAAGCGTTGATGCGGATTTACAAGAGCCTGCGCCCGGGTAACCCGGCACAGCTCGATAAAGCCGTCAAGCTCTTCCACGAAAAGTTCTACGACGAAAATCGCTACCGTCTCGGCAAGGTCGGTCGCTTCCGTATCAATCGTAAGTTCGGTCTGTCGATCCCGACGGCGCTCAACAGCCTGACGGTCGCCGATTTTGTCGCGTGTCTGCGCTACCTACTCGACTTGCGCAGTCAGGAACGCGTGGGTTATTCGGTGCCGCAGCGTCTGCCGTTTGAATTGGCGATCATTCGTTGGACCAAGGACTTGGCAGCACAGTTGGCGTCATACCGCACCGATAAGGCGGCGATTGTCGATCCCAAGCAGGGCTGCGAGTTGGGCACGCTCGACAACGTGCAGGACGGTCGCAAGAAGCTAAAGCCAGAAGAGGCGATGGCGGAAATCAAGCGGCAGTTGCAGTCGCTCTCCGATGCGCCGACCGAGTGGGTGCCGGTGGCCTCGCTCGATATGGATTTGGTGAAGAAGCTGCTCGGTCGCGTTCGCGTCGATCGCGAGTCGGAACTCAACAAAATGTCGCGCGACTTCGTCGTGTCGATGATTCGCACGCGCGCCGCCCGCATCGTTGAAGGCATCGACCTTTACAACGAACTGTTGGAAAAGGGCGAAGAGCCGATTGTTCAGCTCGACTTTTTGAATTACTACCCGCGGCCCAACAAGATTTATCTGTTCAACGAAGCCGAAGCCCAAAAGTTGGCGACCGCCGACGAAAAGGCCAATCGCGACGAATGGAACAGCTTGTTCGGTGCGTCGGCCAAGCACAGCGCATTCGAAACCGAAAAGGCGATCGAAAAGCTGCTCGTCAAGAATGACGAAAGCGATTCGTTCACCGGCAACGTTTACGAATACGCCTGGAAGCAAACCCGCGTGATCGTTTCAGAAGACGACATCGATCACCTCGGTAACCGACGTTTGCGCACGATTGATGAGTTGGCGTGCGACGAAATCCGCAAGGGTTTCCTCAAGCTGCGACGCACCGTGCAAGAGCGTATGAGCATGAAAGACCCGGATCAGTTGGGCAAGATCGCCGAACTGGTCAACAGCAAGGCCGTCAGTGGTGCGATCGATTATTTCTTCGGTCGCGGCGAATTGTCGCAGGTGGTCGACCAGACCAACCCGCTGAGCCAGCTTACGCACGAACGTCGTTTGTCGGCGTTGGGACCGGGTGGTCTTAACCGTAAGCGTGCCGGCTTTGAAGTGCGCGACGTTCACATTTCGCACTACGGTCGTATCTGCCCGATTGAAACGCCGGAAGGTACCAACATCGGTCTGATCGCCTCGCTCAGTATCTACTCGACGGTCGATGAATTTGGCTTTTTGATTACGCCGTACCGCAAGGTTGAAAACGGCGGCGTCAACGGACATTCGCAGTACCTGCGCGCCGACGAAGAAATGAAGGCCGTGCTCGCACCGCCGGACGCGGTTAACCCGAAGAACAACAAGGTCGATGGCGATCACATCGTCGCGCGTTTGCGTGGCGATCTTTCGACGGTCAATGCCGAAGATGTCGAATACGTCGATATTTCACCCAAGCAAACCGTGGGTGTGTCGGCTTCGCTGATTCCCTTCCTTGAGCATGACGACGCCAACCGTGCATTGATGGGTTCGAACATGCAGCGGCAGGCGGTGCCTTTGTTGCGCACCGATCCGCCTGTAGTCGGCACGGGTATGGAGAAGGTCGTCGCCGCCAACAGCGGGATGGTCATTCGCGCCCGCGTCGATGGTAAGGTCACGAACGTCGATGCCACGCGCATCGTCATCAACGATACCGATGAATACGAACTGCGCAAGTTCCAAGGCTTGAACGAACGCACCTGTTTGAATCAGGTGCCGTTGGTGCAGTTGGGTGAGAAAGTCTCCAAGGGGCAGATCATTGGCGACGGCCCCGCCTGTAAGAATGGTGAGTTGGCCCTCGGTAAGAACCTGCTCGTCGGGTTTATGACGTTCGATGGTTACAACTTTGAGGATGCCATTCTCATCTCCGAACGCTTGGTGCAGGAAGACACCTTCACCAGCATTCACATCGAGGAATACGACGTCGAAATTCGCGAAACCAAGCTGGGTCGCGAAGAGTTCACGCGCGATATTCCGAACGTCTCGGAAAAGGCGCTGCGTAACCTCGACGAGCACGGCATCGTGTGCGTCGGTACCGAAGTGAAGCCCGGCGATATTCTCGTCGGTAAGGTTTCGCCCAAGAGCAAGAGCGAGCTGAGCCCGGAAGAAAAGCTTCTCCATGCGATCTTCGGTCGCGCCGGTGAAGATGTGAAGAACGATTCGCTCGAAGTGCCCAGCGGTGCGTCGGGTATCGTGATCGATACCAAGCGCTTCAGCCGCCGCACCGGCATGACGGACGAACAGAAAGAGATGCTGCAGGCGCGCATCAACGACTACAGGTCGCAGATCAATCAAAAAGCGATCGGCATGTTCCGCAAGATGATCGATGAGTTGGAAAAGGTCACCGAAGCACCGATCGTTGACCCCAACACCAAGCAGGTGGTCGGTCGTAGCGACATCGAAGAAGTCGTTATGGAACAGATCGGTGAGCCGGGTAACTGGGCCTTCGATATCAAGTGGGTCAAGCCCGCCGCCAAGCGCAAAGAGTGCGAGCCGGTCATGGATCGCTACTGGCCGACGATTGCCGGCATGATCGAAGAGCGCGATCGCAAGATCGCCCAGCTCAAGCGCGGCGACGAGTTGCCTTCGGGCGTGCTCGAAATGGTCAAGGTCTATATCGCCACCAAGCGACAGCTTTCGGTCGGTGACAAGATGGCCGGTCGCCACGGTAACAAGGGTGTGATCGCCAAGATTCTGCCCGTCGAAGATATGCCTTATCTCGATGACGGTACGCCGCTCGACATTCTGCTGAATCCGTTGGGCGTGCCTTCGCGTATGAACGTCGGCCAGATTCTGGAAACACACCTCGGTTGGGCCGCGAAGATTCTCGGCTTCCAAGCGGTGACGCCGGTCTTTGACGGTTGTACCGAAGACGAACTACACGCAGCCGTCGACGAAGCGAATGCCTACGTCGATAAGCTGAATCAGGATAACGAAGCCGTCGCCAACGCGGCGAAGGAAAAAACCATCCTGGCCAAGATGCCCTACGGGGGCAAGTTGATTCCGATCGACGGTCGCACGGGTGAGAAATTCCATCAGCCCGTCACGGTCGGCTACATCTACATGCTGAAACTGCATCACTTGGTTGATGACAAGATTCACGCACGTGCCACCGGCCCGTACTCATTGATTACGCAACAGCCGTTGGGCGGTAAGGCCCGCACCGGTGGTCAGCGCTTCGGTGAGATGGAAGTGTGGGGCTTGGAGGCGTACGGCAGCGCGTACATCTTGCAAGAGCTGCTCACGGTCAAGTCGGACGACGTGGAAGGCCGCACCAAGATTTACGAATCGATGGTGAAGGGCGAAAACTCGCTCGAAGCCGGCACGCCGGTCTCGTTTGACGTGTTGTGTAATGAAATCCGCGGGCTTGGCATGAACATCCAGCTCGAAAAGAGCAACCTGATGTAATCGTGCGGCCCGTCCGCGTGGGTAAACCGATCGCCGGTGGAGTGAAACCGATGCCCGACAACGTGCATTACGACGTCGTAAAGAAAATCGACCTCGAAGAACTGCGCGCCTTCTACGAAAGCGTCGGGGCGGTTTTGCCACAGTCGGTCGATAAGCTCTCGCGCGTGGTGGATAACTCGGTCTGTTTCGTAACGGCCCGCGATGGTGACAAAGGCGAGCGCCTGATCGGCATCGCCCGCGGCATCGCCGATGGGCTACGAGGTTACCTCACCGAGTGCAAGCTGTGCCCGAGTTTTCAGGGCCCGGCTGCCGTCACGCAGGTCGATGGTCGCATCGAACACGATCAGTACGGCATTGCCCGCGAAATGGCGACGCGCGTAATTGCGGCGCTCTCCGAGATGGGGTGCGAACGCATCGACGCTGCCGCCTACGGCACCGAAGTGGATTTCTGCCAGGAACTGGGATTTGAAAAGGCGCGCGGCATCGTTCCGATGTCGCTCTGCCCGGCAAAATAGCTGAACGTTGCGCAGCCGCCGCGACTCGTCGCTTGGTACGCTGCTTTTCGACTGGCCTAACCGCCCGTCGCTTATGATCTGAAAGGAAGGATCTGATGATCGAAAACATCTACGACCGAATCAACGACTACGGCTCGGTCAAGATTTCTCTGGCATCGCCCAACGACATTCGCTCGTGGTCTTACGGTGAAGTCCGCAAGCCGGAGACGATCAATTACCGTAC